>Ga0129307_1000349_pt1 | contig 74544 bp, 60 predicted proteins | sample P1105metagenome_FD_94437 | JGI IMG/M metagenome (GOLD analysis project Ga0129307, IMG submission 94437) | Capybara group fecal microbial communities from Wisconsin, USA - P1105 metagenome | ecosystem: Host-associated > Mammals > Digestive system > Large intestine > Fecal | place: USA: Wisconsin...
ATGCAAAGCCTCACTTCAGGGTGAATCCTTGCGGCTTCACATTCGTGATGCCTTGCATAGTTCTCCGTCTTTAAAAACTTCAATACTTTAAACTATTAAACTTCAATAACCTATAAACTATAACCTATAAACATTTTTAATTCGACTCCAAACTATGCAAAGCCTCACTTCAGGGTGAATCATTACGGCTTCACATTCGTGATGCCTTGCATAGTTTTACGTCGTCATATCTTCAATATTTAATACGTTTACACTATTAAACTCTTCAACTTTAAACAATTCTTCTAAAGACTAAAAACTAAAGACTAAAGACTAAAGACTAAAGTCTAAAGTCTAAAATCTAACGTCTCTTTCTTCGAATCTTTTTCTTTCAAACTATCCCTCTTGTCGTAGAAATGCTTTCCTTTGGCCAGAGCTATCTCCATCTTTGCCAAGCCTCGGTCGTTGACGAACATCTCAACCGGAACTATGGTGAAGCCTTTTTCGGCGCTTTTTGCCTTTAGCTTGCGCAATTCTTTTGCTGTGAGCAACAGCTTGCGGTCGCGTTTGGGCACATGATTGTTGTATGTGCCGAAAGCGTATTCGGCAATATGCATGCCTACCACAAAAAGCTCGTCACCCGTGAAGGCGCAATACGAGTCGGTGAGACTGGCTTTGCCTTCACGGATGCTTTTAATCTCGGTGCCGGTGAGTACTATCCCCGCTGTGTAGCGGTCGATGAGATAATACTCGTACGAAGCGCGCCGGTTTTTTATGCTTATTCTAACTTGTTTTATTTTGTTTGCCATTACTTGATATCTCCCAGAATCAACGGCATGCCGTCTTTGCTGTTGCCGACTATCACGACTTTGGTGTTGGGCGATTCGGCAAGCTTGAGTGTTGCGTCTATGCCTTTTTCGCGCAAAATCTTATCATTGATACTGGCACTGATGATGTTGTTGGCACGGGCCTTACCTTCGGCCTCAACACGTTGACGTTCAGCCTCTTGTGATGCTTTTTCGAGCTTAAACTCGTATTCCAAAGCCTCTTGTTCCTGTTTTAATTTGCTTTCGATGGCCGATTTGATTGTCGGAGGCAGTGTCACTGAACGGATAAGCACCTGATTGAGCTGGATGTGCTTGCCTTCGAGCAAATTCTTGGTTTCGATGAAAATTTCCTCCTGGATGGCGTCGCGCTTGGTTGAATAAATCTGCTCAGGTGTGTAACGTCCGAGAACGCTTCTGGCAGCCGAACGCATGGCAGGGTAGACGGTTCTGGTCAGATACTGGGTGCCAATTGACGCATGAAGTCTGCCGAGTTCTTCCCATTTTGGCTGATACCATGTTGAGAATTCAATCTTGATTTCCAAACCGTTTGATGAAAGAGCGCTCATTTCCTCGTCGGCCACCTGCTGACGCACTTCGTAGAGCTCCATGCTGTTCCAAGGTGCTATAAAATGGAAACCTTCCTCGTATGTCTTGGTGATGTCGATACCGCCGCCGAACAAACGGTAAAGCACTCCGCCGTGACCGGCTGGTATTGTGACAGTGATGCGGCTCCAGAAAATGATGAGCAGCAAAATGACTGCGCCAATCAAAACCAATGGTCCGTATTTCTTGTTGTTGGATGGCTTATTCTGTTGATAGCCAGACTGTTGTGTGTATTCCATAATATAAATTTTTAATTAGTTTATTTTTGCAAAGATAATAAAAAAAACGATAATTTTGCAATCTTATTTTCGAAATATTAATCAAAATAAAAATAATGAAAAAGTTAATTATGTTTTTAGGTATTGCAGGGCTTTTAACAGCTTGTGGATCAAGCGATAAGAAAGCTCAGAATGGAGAGTTTAAGTATTTGGTCGACGAATTTGCCGACCTCAAAGTCATGCGTTATCAGATTCCTGAATGGGAGAACTTGACGCTACAGCAGAAAGAGTATGTTTATTACCTCGGTGAAGCAGCCAAATGCGGTCGCGACATCCTTGCTGACCAAAACTTTAAATACAATCTTACAGTCCGCAAGACCTTGGAGGCTATTCTGAATTCATACAAAGGCGATAAGAAATGCGCTGATTATCAGAATTTTGTAGTTTATGCTAAGCGTGTGTTCTTTAGCAACGGCATCCATCATCACTATGCTGAGGATAAGATGTTCCCTGAGATTTCTGAGGAATATTTCGCACAGCTGGTAAAGAAATCTGACGCTAAGCTTCTTCCTTTGGCTGAAGGCGAATCAATTGAGGATTTCCTGACATTCCTCACTCCGGTCATCTTCGACAAGGATTTGTATGCCATGCGCCGCAGCAGCGAGGAAGACATTATCCAAAACTCATGCGTCAATTTCTACAAAGGCAATATTAATAAAGGTGAAGTCGAGGCGTTTTACGATGCCCAGCGCAAGCCTAACGACCCACAGCCTATTTCATACGGCTTGAATTCAAAGCTTGTCAAGGAAAACGGTAAGCTTCACGAGGATGTTTACAAGGTTGACGGTCTGTATGGCAAGGCTATCGAACAGATTGTCTACTGGCTTAAAAAGGCTAACGAAGTGGCTGAAAACGACAGTCAGCGTAATTATACAAATCTGTTAATAGATTATTACACAACTGGTTGCCTTAAGAAATGGGATGAATACAACATCGCTTGGGTTGAGGATTCAATTTCAAACATCGACTTTGTTAACGGTTTCATTGAGGACTACGGCGACCCTATGGGTATGAAAGCCACATGGGAGGCTATCGTCGACTACAAAGACATGGAGGCTACCAAGCGTTCGGAAATCATCAGCGCCAACGCCCAGTGGTTTGAGGATAACTCACCAGTTGATGCCCGTTTCAAGAAGAAAGAATGTAAGGGCGTGAGCGCCAAGGGCATAATCGTCACCACATTGGCTGGCGACTGCTTCCCGGCACCTCCAATCGGCATCAACCTGCCTAATGCCGACTGGATTCGCAAGGATCACGGCTCAAAGTCAGTGACAATCACCAACTTGATGGACGCTTACAATAAAGCAGCCAACGAGTCGCCTAAGAGCGCTTTGGCTGAATTTGCTTACTCACAAGAGGAAATCGACCTCTGCAAGCAGTGGGGTGGTATTGCTGATGTCTTGCATACCGACTTGCACGAATGTCTCGGTCACGGCTCTGGTCAGTTGCTCCCGACAACACAGCCTAACGCTTTGAAGGAATACAGTTCGGCTCTTGAAGAGTCGCGTGCCGACCTCTTTGGCCTGTATTACTGCGCCGATCCTAAGATGGTTGAACTTGGCATCCTTCCAAATATGGAGTGCTACAAAGCCGAATACTCAAGCTTTATCCGCAACGGTTTGATGGGTCAGCTGGCAAGAATCGAACTTGGCAAGAACATCACCGAGTCACATATGCAGGATCGCGCTCTCATCAGCTGGTGGTGCTATGAAAAAGGCTTGAAAGACAACGTTATCGAGAAAAAAGTCCGCGACGGCAAGACATATTTCGTTATCAACGACTATGAGAAGTTGCGTGGCTTGTTCGGCAAGCTCCTTGCTGAGATTCAGCGCGTTAAGTCGGAAGGCGACTACGAAGAAGGCAAGCGCCTTATCGAAACCTACGCCGTGAAGATTGACCCTGAGCTTCATAAAGAGGTGAAAGCACGTTACGAGGCTCTTGGCCTGAAGCCATACGGCGGTTTTATCAACCCAGACATTGTTCCAGTTGTTAAAGACGGTAAAGTTGTTGATTATCAAGTCAATTATCCATGCGACTTCCTGCAGCAGCATCTCGATTACGGCAAAAATTACAGTTTTGTTGAGGAAAATCACGATGCTCCGGAACATCTGGTGGTTGATATGCTTTACGATTTCATTGATGGCACTTTGGCTTGCGGCAATGCCGAAGAGGCTGTGCACGAGGTGGTGAAATACATCAACGCCCACCCGGAGGAGAAGGTGATTTACATCACCGACTACCATCCGGCAAACCACAGCTCATTCGCTGATTTCGGCGGTATCTGGCCGGTTCACTGTGTGCAGGGTACACGCGGCGGTGCTATTCACGAGGCTTTCTACACCGACGTTATCAACCCGGCTAATCGTCCTGACCCGGCAAGAAACATCTTCCGTAAGGGCGAGAAAGTCGATGAAGAACAGTATTCAGGCTTCGAATCGGTCGGCCCTGACGGCAGAATGCTTTCAGAATGTGTAGGTAAGGATTTGGTTATCAGCGGTATCGCAACAGAGTATTGCGTCAAGAACACCTTGATGGAGTTCTTGAATGCCGGTCATAACATCGAACTTCTCGTTCCAGGCCTCGGTTACGTCACCAAAGATGGTCATGACCAGACTATGAAGGAATTGGAAACATTAGTGACTGTTGTTGATTAGCCGTTAGCTATTAGCTATTAGCCATTAGCCATTAGCCATTAGCCATTAGCCATTAGCCATTAGTTGTTAGTCGTTAGTTGTTAGTCGTTAGAACTAAAGACTAGAGACTAAGGACTAATGGCTTTCCTTTCTAGCTTCCCGTTCCTGTTTCCTCTTTAATTTTCTGATTTGCCGTTGTACCGCTTTGTCGTGGAACTTAGGATTGTCGCCTGTGTAGCGGTATTCCTCGCGAACCAGATCCTCAAGTTTTTCGTTGAAAACGTAGGTCAGGCGGAAGGTGAACAGGTTGTTGTATTGTTGAAAAACTCCGAGCGAGTTGCCCTCGATGTCGAAATATTCGCGTTCTCTGATAGGGTTGAGGGAGTAGGAATATCTGAATCCCAACTTCCATCTTTTGTACACACGGATCTTGACGTCGGCTAGAATGTTGAATTCGTTTTGGTCGAACTCGCCGCTGCTGGCTGTGACGTTGGTTTTTACGCCGTGCTCATATTCGGTGAGGCCCATCAGACGCGCGTATGAGAGACCGACGCCGGCCGATACAAGTTTCTTGTCGGTGAAATATACCATGAAAGGCACTTCGCCGTAACTCAGACTGAGGTTGTATTCACCGGTGATTTCATGTCCGGTGACGGGATCTATCTGGTGACTCCAATATTTTCTGCCTTGTTTGGAGCCTTTTTGGTTGTAGAGCACCTCAAGCGACAACTCAAGGCTGAATTTGTCTTTTGTCCAGATCGGTGTTATTACGCCCACACCGACGTTGACACCATGTTTGAAGAATCCCATTATCTGGTCGCCGTCAACTTGGCAGATGTTGTATCCGACAAACGCCTCACCGAGGAAAACCTGCGACTTGGCACTGAATGGCAAGGCCAGTAAAGCGATGAATAATCCTATTAGTATATGTTTTTTCATACCATTGTAACGTAACGGTTGATATTTTATTTCATACTTAGTGAGATTCGTTTGCGAGGAATGTCGACATCAGTCACTTTCACCTTTACTTTCTGGTTGAGTTTCACCACTTGATTAGGGTCGGTGATATAGCTGTTCGACATCTGACTGATGTGCACAAGGCCATCCTGATGCACGCCTACGTCGACGAAGCATCCGAAAGCCGTGATATTGGTTACAATTCCTACAAGCTCCATACCTGGCCTCAAATCGTTGATGCTTCTGATGTTTTTGTCAAACTCAAACATCTCAAAACTCTTACGCGGGTCGCGGCCGGGCTTCTTGAGCTCAGCTATGATGTCGTTGATGGTCTCGATACCGAAATCTTTCTCGATGAATTCTTTAGGGTTAATCTTGTCAATCAGCTCGTCATTGCCGATAAGTTCCTCGACTTTTACGCCAAGCTTTTTGGCCATTTTCTCTACTATGTGATAGCTTTCGGGATGCACGGCGCTGGCGTCGAGGGGCTGTTTTGAATCGTGAATTCTCAAGAATCCGGCGCATTGCTCAAAAGCTTTGGCTCCGAGGCGTGGCACATCCATCAGCTGACGGCGGCTGGTAAATCCGCCGTTTTCGTTGCGATATTTTACTATCGAACTGGCCAACTGCGGGCCGACTCCGCTTACATACGACAGCAACTGTTCGCTGGCCGAGTTCAACTCGACACCTACGGCGTTCACGCAGCTTTCAACCACTGTGTTCAATTCATCGCCAAGCATCTTCTGGTTGACATCGTGCTGGTATTGTCCGACACCTATCGATTTAGGGTCGATTTTTACCAGTTCGGCCAGCGGATCCATTAAACGCCGTCCGATACTCACCGCGCCGCGCACTGTTATGTCGTAATCTGGAAACTCTTCGCGAGCCACTTTGCTGGCTGAATATATCGAAGCGCCGCTTTCGTTGACCATCACCGCTGTGATGTCGCGGTCGAATCTGATGCCCCGGATGAAGTCTTCGGTTTCGCGTCCGGCTGTGCCGTTGCCAATGGCGATGACATCGATTTTATATGCCTGTACCAGGTGGCTGATTTTGGCTGCCGATTTGCCTGTCTCGTTTTGAGGCGGGTGAGGGTAGATGGTCTCATTATGAATCAGAGCGCCTAACTCGTTTAAAATAACCACCTTGCATCCAGTGCGGAAGCCCGGGTCGAGTGCTAATACCCGTTTCTTGCCAAGTGGAGCTGCCAACAGTAGCTGGCGTAGATTCTCGGCAAACACCTTAACTGCAACCTCGTCGGCTTTTTGCTTGTACAGGGCCCGTATCTCGGTTTCCAGCGACGGCTCAAGCAGACGCTTCCAAGCGTCGTCGATGGCATCCTGCACCAAGTCGGTGGAGGCATTGTCGTTCTTGAGAAATATACTGTCGAGCGTGCTGAGCGCCTCGTCGGTGTCAATGCTTAGCTTAACCTTAAGCAGGCCTTCCTCCTCGGCTCTGAATAAAGCAAGAATGCGGTGCGACGGAGCCTTGGCGATAGGTTCGCTGAAATTGAAGTATTGTTTGTAAGTTTGAGCTTCTTCTTCCTTGCCTTTGACCAAGGTGGAGGAGATGATGCCGTTTTTGTGATATATCTTGCGAATTCTGTTACGTCCGTTGATGTTTTCCGAAACCCACTCGGCCATGATGTCGCAGGCGCCCTTCAAGGCTTCTTCTTCGCTGTTGACATCTTTTTCTTTATTGACAAAACGTTTGGCCATGCCGTTGACATCGTCGCTGTTTTGCGACATGATGAGTTTGGCCAGAGGCTCCAGACCTTTTTGACGCGCTATTTCGGCTTTGGTACGGCGTTTAGGCTTGTAGGGGAGGTATAAATCCTCGACATCCTGCAAAGTCGCGGCGTTAACTATCTGTTTTTCGAGTTCGGGCGTCAGCTTGTCAAGCTCGGCTATTGCTTTCAGCACAAAATCCTTGCGCTTTTCCAATTCTTCGAGCTGTTCGAGGCGTTTTTTAACCTCTGCCACAGTCTCCTCGTTCATAGTGTCGGTCATCTCCTTGCGATAACGCGCTATGAACGGCACGGTCGCGCCCTCGCCGAGCAGCTTGATCACATTTTCAGCCACTCTTGTGCTGACATTAAACTCTCGAGATATAATGTTAACAAATTCCACTTTTTAACTTTCATTATCGACTTCAAACTTTATAAACTCCAAATCTTCCATGCTGCCTCAGCTTGTAACGTCAACATTTTCAATCCGTTAAACGTCTTTGCCCCATATTTTTTCGCTTCCTTCATGAACATTGTTTCTTCAGGATTATAAATCAAATCGATGAAGATATTGGTTCGGTCGGCCGTTTCATACGGCAGGTCTAACAAGTCGTTTGAATTGGGATACATTCCTACAGGTGTGGCATTGATAATCAACTCGTTGCTGCGGAATCCGGATGCTTTCAGCCTTTGATACGAATCGTCTTTTCTTGACAAAACCTCGAAACTGATATCTTTCTTTTTCAAAACGAATTTCACAGCCTCCGAAGCGCCTCCGGTGCCGCAGACATAAGCTTTCTCAATCTTTTTGCCGCCAGTGGCTTCTTCCAGCAAACCCTGAAAACCAATGTAATCGGTGTTGAATCCCTTTAGCTTTCTGTTGGTGTCGATTTTCACAACATTGACAGCACCGATTTGCTTGGCGTTCTCATCTATATCGGCCAGGTATTTGAAAATCGCTTTTTTATAAGGATGTGTCGTCGTGAAGCCTTGTAAATCGGGGTATTGTATCAGAATGTCTTTGATGCTGTCAAGCTTTTCAATGTCAAAATTGATGAAGAAGCAGTCCAAATCCTCATTTCTGAATTTGTCTTCAAAATAAGCCTTTGAAAAAGAATGACTTAAGGGATGTCCGATGAGTCCGTAATATTGCATGATGTTAATTTATTCCAAAAAATGCTCCAAATCCTAATGTGCACACCAAGCCGACAATGACACTTGCCAGCACAACGCCTCCGATTACGGCTATGACGCTTTTTTTGAAGCCCATATCCAGGAAACTGGCGGCGAGAGTGCCTGTCCATGCTCCTGTGCCCGGCAACGGAATGCCTACAAAGAGCAACAGTGCCCAATAAAGTCCGCGCCCGGCCTTGGCTTGCAGCTTCTGACCACCTTTTTCACCTTTGTTGAGACACCAAGTGAAGAATTTGCCGACATAACGCTTGTCTTTGCCCCATTCCAAAACTTTGCGGGCGAAAAGATAGATGAAAGGTACTGGCAGGATATTGCCTATTGCGATTATGATGTAACTCCAAAGAAGGCTGAATTCCGGGTTGGCGGTGTGAATGCCGTATGCTACCGGTATGGCGCCACGCAATTCAATGAGCGGCACCATCGCTATTAGGAAAATGTAGATGTAGTTTTTCATGATTTCTTTCTTCTGTATTCTTCAATTAAATCCATGATAGCCTGATTGTTGGTAAGATTCTCGGCGTCGAAGCTCAAAAACTCCATGTGTCCGTCGTAGTCGCGTTCCAATGCCATCTCCAGCGTCAGCAGTCCCGATTCGGTTTGGTCTTGAGCAAAATAGAGGAATGCTTTGCGATAAAGCAGCGAAGCGTTGCCGGGAAGTATACGCAGACCGCGTTCCAGCGACTCCATGGCTTTCTCTGGATTGTCTTTCAGTACGTAACATTCCATCATGGCAATGTATACGTTTTCGTCATATGGATTCAGATCGAGAATCTCGTTGACATATCTCAACGCTATGTCGTGTTCCTCAATTTTATTGTATTCCTCCACAAGCACGTAAATGTAGTCGGTGTTGTATGGCGAAAGGGTGTGGGCGTGCTTGAGGAATTTTATGGCCGACCATGGATTGTTCTCGTCGCTGAGCAGGAAACCGATGCCGGCATAGGCCTCAGGCAGTTTGTCGTCCATCTTCGTGGCCTTCTTGTAAATCTTGAATGCCTCTTCGGTGTCGCCCAGCTTGGCTTTGGCCTCGCCGTACAGGCAAAGCAGCAGAGCCGATTCCGCGTTGTAACGCAAGGCTTCGTTCACGGTTTCAATGGTATCGTTGAAACGGTCCAGTTCGTTGTAGGCTGTGGCGATATCGATGTAACCCTTCTTGTAATGCGGATCGATGGCCACTGCATATTCAAACTGGTCGATGGCCGAATCCAGCTTGCCTATGCGAACATAGCAGTTACCTAATGCCATCCAAGCTGAGACACTGTATGGATCGCGGTCTATCTCGCTTCGGAAGAAATCAATGGCATCGTCCATCTTGCCAAGCATCGAATAGCAGTTGCGAATCTCGAAATACTGTTCGTCGAGCTCTGTGTCGCGTCGCAGAGCCAAAATGAAATACTTAAGGGCCTTCTCGATGTCGCCCATGTTCTCGTATTCGATGGCAATTGAGCTGTAGAGGTCCTCGCAATCCTTGTAATCGAAGGCTTTCACGGCTTTCATGTAAGCTTTGATTGCCTTCTCGTTTTCACCCAAATCGGAATAACAGGCTCCTAATGTAATCTGGTAATCAGCGTCTTCGTGGTCGAAAGTGGCGTTTTTCAGCGTTTTTAGAGCCTCTTTGGCATCGGAGTTGGCCAGAAGTTGCTTCGCACGGATTATTTGTATCAGCGGATTGTTTGGATGATATGTTATGGCGATGTCGGCTGCCAAGTTGGCTTTTTTGATGTTGTTGTGATGCAGATAATGTTCAACGATGACGTTAAGCTCGTCGGCATCGAAGTAGCACGACTGCTGGTGTTTGACCATCTTTTCGAAACGGTCAACCAGTTCGTTCACCTCCATATCGTCATCCAAGAAATTGTCGTCGTCGAACATTATTCAATTTTTTGCAAAGATACAAAAAAGCTATTAGCTATTAGTCATTAGCCGTTAGTTTTTTTTCATTCAATCGCTAATGGCTAAAAGCTAGTGGCTAATGGCTAAAATTAATTTGGAAATATAAAATAAAAACCATAATTTTGCGAAAATTTTTAGAATTATGCCATTAATTAAATCAATTTCCGGATTCCGCGGAACAATTGGCGGCAGACCGGACGACGGGTTGACCCCGATAGATATTGTCAAGCTGACTTCAGCATTTATTTGTTTGATTAGACGTGGCGGAGTCAAACGTCCTCGTATCGTTGTAGGTCGCGACGGACGACTTTCAGGAACAATGGTTAACCAGTTGGTATGCGGCAACTTGCAGGCCATGGGCGCCGACGTAATCGACATCGGATTGAGCACCACTCCGACAACAGAGATTGCTGTTACCGAATTGAAGGCCGACGGCGGCGTGATTCTTACCGCATCGCACAACCCGAAGGAATGGAACGCTTTGAAGCTCCTCGACAACAAAGGCGAATTCATCGACGCTGCCGACGGTAAATGGCTGCTCGAGAAAGCCGCTAAAGATGAATACGAATTCTCGCCAATCGATGAAATTGGAACATATACTTTGGCTGAAGGCTGGATTGAGCGTCATGCCGACATGGTTTGCAAGTTGCCATTGGTCAAGAAGGATATCATCGAAAAAGCCAATCTGAAAGTGGTGGTTGACGGTGTCAACTCAACAGGTGGTATGGCTATTCCTATGTTACTTAAGAAGTTGGGCGTAAAGAATGTGATCGAGCTCAATTGCGAGGTGACCGGAAAATTCGCTCACAACCCTGAGCCGTTGGCTGTTAATCTGGTAGACACTTGCGCCAAAGTGAAGGAATGCGGCGCCGACCTCGGCATAGTCGTTGATCCTGACGTGGACCGTCTAGCATTCATTAACGAAAAAGGGGAGATGTACGGCGAGGAATACACCTTGGTGACAGTGGCTTCATATATTCTGGAACACAAGAAAGGCAACACGGTTTCTAACCTTTCATCAACCCGTGCCTTGCGCGATGTGACTAATGCCGCGGGTGGTCAGTATTCAGCAGCCGCGGTGGGCGAGGTCAATGTGGTGGCCAAAATGAAAGAAGTCGGCGCTGTTATCGGCGGCGAAGGCAACGGAGGTGTCATCTATCCTGAGATTCACTATGGCCGCGACGCCTTGGTCGGTGTGGGCTTGTTCCTGACATATCTCGTTGAAAATAAATGCACTGTATCGGAATTGAAGAAGAAATTCCCTCTGTACTACATGTCGAAGAACAAGATTCAGCTTACGCCTCAGACCGATGTCGACGGCATCTTGGCAAAATTGGCTGACAAGTTCAAGAACGAACAGGTGACAACTATCGACGGCGTGAAGATAGACTTCGCCGACGGCTGGGTTCACCTGCGCAAATCCAATACAGAGCCTATCATCCGTGTCTATTCTGAAGGTAAGAGCGAGGCGGAGGCCGACCGCCTGGCACAGATGATGCTCGACGAAGCAAAAAAAATGATGTAATATGAAAAAACACCATCACAGAAGTTACAAGTACCATGCGATAACGTTCAAATTATCGCAGGGGCAGTACAAATCGCTCAAAAACTACTGCAAGGCGCGTAAAACCACGCCCATTAAACTGATTAAGAAAAACATCGAGCGGTTTATCTCGCACTACGAATACGGAGTGCCGGAGGAATTGTATCTCTGTGAAAACCAATTGAATCTATTCGAAGACGAAACAATGATGTAGAGACGTTTCGATTGAAACGTCTCTACCTGTTAAACGGTATTCTGTTCGCTATCGAACGACCTAATGTTACCTCGTCGGCAAATTCAAGCGCGTCGCCCACAGCTATGCCTTTGGCGATAGTGGTAATCTGACCTGTGAAATGTTCTAGTTTTTTTGAAATGTAATAATTGGTTGTGTCACCTTCGATGGTGGCTGGCAATGCCAGTATTATCTCTCTGAACTTTTCCACCATGCTTCTTTCTATCAACTCTTTGATTCTCAAATCGTTAGGCGATATTCCGTTGATTGGGTCGATTACGCCTCCAAGCACGTGGTACAATCCGTTGTATGATCCTGTGCGTTCTATTGCCATTACATCGCGCATGTCGGCCACTACGCAAAGCAACTCGTTGTCTCTTTTTGGGTTGGAGCATATTGAGCATTGTTCCTCGTCGCTGATATTATAGCAACGACGGCACAAAACAATGTTGTGACGCATGTTTTGCAATGATTGTGCCAAAGTTTCGGTTACCTGTTCCTCTTCACCCAATAGATGCAATGCCAAGCGTAAGGCCGTTTTGCGACCAATGCCGGGCAGCTTGGCAAATTCATCGACGGCTTTTTCCAATAAGATTGACGAATATTCTGCCATAAATTATTCGTAATAATCACAGTATTTGACGTAATCTTCCATGTTCTGACGGCCGTATTTCTCGGCCAATTTGAAGTAGTAGCATGCCATCGAAAAGTCGTTGTTGCGTCTGTAAACCAATCCGATGTTGAAATATGGGTCGGCGTAATCGTTTTTGATTTCAATGGCCCTATTCCAGTCACGGAAAGCCTGCTCGGTGTTGAAATTGTTGCTGTAGGCGCATCCGCGATAATAGTATGCCTCGTAGTTGTTCTCATCACATTTGATGGACTTGTCGAACAGCTCGATGGCTTCGTCAAACTGAGAGGTGTACAAATAATCCATTCCTTTGTCAAAATAAAGACGCGATTTTTCCGGATCTTGCCCGCAGCTGGCCATCATCAACGAAACGCTAAAACATAAAACAATAAAAATCTTTTTCATATTAAAACTTTAAACTATTAAACTTCAATAACCTATAAACATTTAATCATCGACTCCAAACTATGCAACTAAAAATATAACCAATGCCATACCCATTCGTCGCCAGTGTTGTATTCCAAGGCAGGGAATGGGAATTTGAAAATATTCAATACCTTAAACGTGTATTTTAAAAACTTGCTTTTCGTCGGAATTCTAGTAAAATCAACATCAAGCGAAAGATAAAATTGTCTGATTCGGTTGAAAGTGGGGATGGGGTTGCCATGATACTCGGTGGCGTTTTCAAAACCGCCTGTCATACCGTCGGCGCCATAGCCGAATGCCACGTTGAGCCATGCCGGGAATTTGCTTTCGCGATTCATGAACAACGATTTAAGGTTGAATGAAGCCCAGTATGTCTGGCCGTTGTAGTCTTTAATTGTCTGCTGCAAAAAGTTTGAACCGAGAACATCGGGACGGTAATTAGGGAACTCGGTAGTGTGGAACGAATATTTCAAAATGATTCGCTGCTCATGCCACAGAAACTGCTGTCCGATGAATAAGCCTGAGCCCAATGTGTTGGCTGCCATGTCACCCCACGAAAAGCCCCATCCTGATGAAAAACCGTCGAAAATCTCAATGGTGGTTAGAAATGCCAGTCCCAAAGTGCCTCCGAACCATATCGAGCGTTTCTCATCTAGGCCGGCTGCCTTAAGCAACTCATAACCGCCGGTTCCCACAAGATATGAGGTGACTCCGTGACCTATTTTGTCCATCTGCATCCACTCACCGTTGTCGTCGTAAAAATGAAAACTCGACTGAGGATAATCGGCGTACCAGGCGAAATACAGCCCTGTCATCGAAGCGGCGTAAAGCGCGGCTTCGGTGCCGAGGACGATTTTCACATTTCTTCTGACCCGAGCTTTATCTCTTAAAGTGTCTTGCGCTGACACTGATAACACGCTGAGAATCAGCAACACCGTTAATAACCACTTTTTCATAAGGCTTTTCATCTTGTGTGGACGTGTCACTACTGGAATTTTTTAATTATCATTGTTACTGTTTCGATAATTTCTTTCAGTTTGTTCTCATTCTTGGCTTCGCACAAAAATCTCAGATAAGGCTCGGTGTTCGAAGGTCTGATGTTGAGCCACCAATCCTGATAGTCAAGGCGATAGCCATCGAAATCGAGGAATCTTTCAGGCTTTTCGATGCCCATAAAATGGTCACGCACGGCATCCATGGCTTCTTGTTTCTTCTCAATTGTGAAATTGATTTCGCCCGAGTTGTGATAACCGCTTATTTCTTTGATGATTTGCGACATGGTCTGGCCTTTGCGCTTGAATTCGGCCAGCAGACGTAAGACCAACAGCGCAGCCATCAATCCCGAATCGGAATAATAGAAATCGCGGAAGTAATAGTGTCCGGCCAGTTCGCCTCCGAAGCAACCGTCCAGTTCGCGGAGTTTCAGAGCGGCGTAAGCGCGACCTACTCGCCAAGTCTCGACTTTGGCTCCGTACAGCTTGCCGAGATATTCCTGAATGGCTCTCGATGATCGGATGTCTTGCAACACAATGCCTTTCTGCTTTTTCTCGCCCAGGAAATAATTGCCCAGGAAAGCTATGATAAGGTCGGGTGAGATAAACTGGCCTTTTTCGTCAATAAAGGTGATGCGATCGGCGTCGCCGTCGAACAGCAGTCCGATATCGCATCTGTTTTTCAGCACAAGCTCTTTGATTTGCTCCTGATTCTCGGCTTCAAGCGGATTGGGCTCGTGGCCTGGAAATCGTCCGTCGAGAGTGTCATTAATATAATAAGGTGAGTTGCCGAGAAGCTGTTTGACAAACAAGTTGGATGCGCCATTGCTGCAATCGACACCTACCTTCAGATTGCTTATATCGCCAAGGAATTGGCTTTGAAAATCAATATATTGCGAATAAACATCTATTTCCTTGGTGGTGCCTCTAACGGCTGCAACTGCTGCTTTGGCATCGGATGCAACCAAAGCCTCCAGTTTGTTCAGGCCTGTGTCGTAACCAACAGGTTTGGCGTTTTTAGCACTGATTTTGAAGCCATTATGGTTTGACGGGTTGTGCGATGCGGTTATCATAACCGAGGCGTCGTAACCGAATTTAGCCGTTGTCCAATAAATCAAAGGGGTGGTGGACAGTCCGACGCTGTCGACATTGACGCCGCGGTCATTCAAGCCCTTGGTGAGCTGGGCAAATGCAGTGTCTGACGACAGGCGCATGTCGCGACCTACGAGATATGTTTTAGCTGGCAGCACATCCGGAAGGAAATATCCTATACGATATGCGATTTCTTCGTTGAGGTCGGTGCCCCAAACTCCTCTGATGTCGTATGCTTTGAATGCTTTCATTTGTAAACCTTATTGTTGTTTAACGCTTTTCTGTATTTTGCCGCATTGCGGTTATGCTCTTCCATAGTCCTTGCAAACACATGGTATCCCGATAGGTCGTCTTTGGCGCAGAAATAAAAATACTTGTGATTTTCGGCGTTCAAAACGGCGTCGATGGCCGCTATCGAAGGTATGCAGATCGGCCCCGGAGGCAGACCCTCATATTTGTATGTGTTGTAAGGAGAATCGATTTTCTTGTGGACATTCAGCACCCGCTTGATGGAGTAGTCGCCGGCGGCATAAATCAAGGTGGGGTCGGCTTGCAAAGGCCAGTGAATTTTTAACCTGTTGAGATACACTCCAGCTATTGCAGGCATTTCAGATGTTTTGGCTGTTTCTCTGTCTACAATTGATGCCAGGATGCTGACTTCGCGCGGGCTCAACTTTTTGTCCTTGGCTTTTTTCTTGCGGCTGTCGTTCCAAAACTGACGGTACTCCGAGGCCATCCTGCAAAGGAATCCCTGTGCGTCGGTGTTCCAATAAAATTCGTATGTGTTTGGAATGAAAATGCTTTCGTCAATAGTGTCGCAAGCCTTGATTGCGTTGATGATGGATGTTGAGTCGGCTTCTATCTGACGGCTTATGCGGCTGGCCAGATATTCCACATTGCGTATGTTGTTGAACACAACTTTTACAGGAGTCTGATGACCGTATCGCAACATGTTGATAAGCTCCTGGTTGGTCATGCCGTCGGTAAGGAGATAGCGGCCGGGGTGTACGTCGTCGGGATAGTTCGTGCGTTCAGCCATCCAGTTGAAAGCTCTTTTGCTTCTCAAAACACCAAGCGAGCCTATCTCGTTCTTAACATACTGATAATCCGATCCGGTGGGGATGTACAGTGAAACGCCTTTGCCGTCGGTAGTTTTGATAATCGACATCGAGACGTAGATGTAATCGCGTATCAATATGAAGGCCGTGATGGCAACGGCTATTACTAATATGCCCAGCAATACCCGTCTGCCTTTGTTTTTCCTATTATATGTCGACTTGTAGCCAGTCATTGTTTCTTGTTAATGTATTGATACTCAATTTGATCAATAAAGCCGTCAGAAGTTTTATACCATTGCTTTCTCACGCCGCACCGTTCAAATCCCAATGATTCGAAGAGCAGTATGCTTTCCATATTGTTGGCCAAGGTATATACGTATAATTGATTGAGTAATAATGTGTTAAAGCAATAATCCATAAGCAGCTCAATGGCCTGCGCAGCATAGCCTTGACGACGGTGGTCTTTGTCGATAAGAATCCCGATGCCGGCCCTTGAATTGTGGCTGTCGTAATCGTAAATGTCAACACATCCTACAGCAGCCTTATCGCTTAGCCTTTCAATGATCAAACGCAACTGCTTTTCGGAATTGAGGTCGTTGTTGCTGAGCAGAAACGTTTCGATTTGATGCATGGAGTAGGGCACAGTTGTCTCGCTAACCCGCCAGATTTGCATGTCGTTTTCCCAACGGTATATGGCGTCGGCGTCGTAGGGCTCGGCCACTCGCAATGCTATGTTATCGTTTTTGATGAACATTATTTCTCCAAAATATAAATGCCGTCGAACACATGTGTCGCTGGCCCTGATAAGACAATGTTTCTGAATGCGTTGCCATCGCGTTTGAAGCGGACGTTGAGTGTGGCCAGGGTGGTGCTAATGTCGATGTTGTCGCCGCCGAACCATAGTGAGGCGGCGATTGCCGAAGCTGTCACTCCTGTGCCGCAGGCCAAAGTTTCGTCTTCGACGCCACGCTCAAAGGTGCGGATGTGATACTTGCCGTCAATCAGCTCCATAAAGTCGACGTTCACTCCGTCGGTCGAAACGCTTTTGTCGTGCCTGATGGCCGCGCCTTGTTTTCTGACATCGTAGCTTTTGAGCCCGTTTACTCTTGTGACATAATGCGGTGAGCCGGTGTTGACCAGCAAACGGTCGCTGTCAAGATCGAAACTTTCTATGTCGCGCATGGTGACCGAAACCATGTATTCGTTGTCGGAATTCTTGGTTACCAAAGCCTTGTGAATGCCGTCAATTGCTTCGTATACAATGTTCTGCGAGCTTATGCCTTCCTCAACGGCAAAGGCCGCTATGCATCGTCCGCCGTTGCCGCAAAAAGTGCTCTCGTGCCCGTCGCAATTATAATATTTCATTCTGAAATTGTAATTGGCTGAAGGCAATATCATAATCAAGCCGTCGGCTCCGACTCCGGTGCGGCGGTCGCATATACGCAAAACATCGTCATCGGTCAGACTGACGGGCGATTTAATGGCGTTTATCATGACAAAGTCGTTGCCTGCGCCATGATATTTGCTGAATTTAATTTTTTGAGTATCAATGTTTTGCATAATAATTCAAAATTTATATGCCATGGAAAAAGTTTGGCAAGAAATTTGATGTAAAAATAGTAAAAATTTTTGAAAAAAAGATAAGATTTTTAAAAATTTGACGTTTATATACCAAGAAACTTAAAAAACATTTAAAATGAAAAAGACATTGTTTTTAATTTGGATTTTGTGTGTGGCTTTGGTTGGCAAGGCCCAGGTTGATTTTACGGTGGCAGCGGAGAAGTCGGTCAATGCGGTTGTTCATATTCGTACCGAAATTGTTACAAGCAACACCTATTATGATTTCTTCGGTTCGTTTCTTGAACAGATATACGGCAATAGGATTCAAGTGCCTGACAATGTGTCAGTGGGCTTCGGATCGGGCGTGGTTATCTCGTCTGACGGCTATATCGTAACCAACAATCACGTTGTGGAAGGAGCAAGAAAAATCGAGGTTACATTCAACGATAAGCACAAGAGGGAAGCCGAAGTTGTCGGTACTGACCCGACCACTGATATCGCATTGATAAAAGTTGACGCTCAAGACTTGGAGTATCTGACTTTCGGCGATTCTGACAAAGTACGGGTTGGCGAGTGGGTGCTGGCTGTAGGTAATCCATTCAACCTGACTTCAACTGTCACGGCAGGTATTGTCAGTGCCAAAGCCCGTAATATCAACATCTTGGGTGCCGGCACAATTGAGTCGTTCATACAAACAGACGCGGCGGTTAACCCTGGTAACAGTGGCGGCGCCTTGGTCAACACCAGTGGCGACCTGATCGGAATCAACGCAGCTATCGCCTCGCGCACCGGCAGTTACGAAGGCTATTCGTTTGCAATACCTTCAAACATAGCTAAAAAAGTTGTTGAAGACTTTCTGCTTTACGGCTCGCTGCAGCGCGCATATCTAGGCATAGCTCCGGCTGAAATTACCGAGGAACTTGCAAAACAAAAGAATCTCAATGTGATGACTGGAGTGTATGTGGATGATGTTTATGAAGGTGGCGCAGCCCAGAAAGCCGGTATTAAGAATGGAGATATTATATTGAGTATCAATGATATAACTATTGATACAAGAACACAACTCATCGGGGCGATAGGTCAGTTCAGGCCGGGCGACAAAGTTGTGGTGAAAGTGCTTAGAGGCGACAACGAACGCGATTTCAATGTCACCTTGGCCAATATGCATGGCACTGAAAGTATCATTAAAGGTGGCGATAAGTTTTACAACGAACAGCTCGGATTGGTGCTCGAACCGCTTTCACAGGAGATGAAAAAGGCTATCAAAACCAATTACGGACTTAGAATTGTCGAGGTTAAAGACGGCGTTTTCAAGAGAAAGGGTTTGAATAACGATTATATCATTTTGGTCGTTAACAATCAGAAGGTTAGCAGCGAAAAGGAATTGAATGCCGCGTTGAAAAACAGCCGTAACGGCAAGATTCGTATTGAGATGACCGATGTTTCAAGCGAATTCATGACAATATTTGAATTCTATGACAGATAAAACAAAACAATAAGATTATGAGACAGTTAAAAATTTCAAAATCAATCACCAACCGCGAGCAAGGCGCATTGGACAAATACTTGGCCGACATAGCCAAGGAGCCAATGATATCGCCTGAAGAGGAGGTGGAACTTGCCCAGAAAATCAAGATGGGCGATCAAATCGCACTAGATCGTCTGGTGCGTGCCAACCTGCGTTTCGTGGTGTCGGTGGCAAAACAGTATCAGAATCAAGGATTAAGCCTTGCCGATTTGATCAACGAAGGCAACGTGGGCCTCATCAAGGCGGCTCAGCGTTTCGACGAAACCAAGGGCTTCAAGTTTATCTCATACGCCGTGTGGTGGATACGTCAGGCCATATTGCAGGCAGTGGCCGAGCAGTCGCGCATGGTGCGCTTGCCGCTCAACCAGGTGGGGCTGCTGAGCCGGGTTAAGAAAACAGCATCGTCGCTTGAGCAGCTGTATCAGCGCAAACCGTCTCTGAAGGAGATAGCCGATGAACTTGATATGCCTGTTGATAAAATTGAATATATCCTGAAGATGAATGCCAAGGAGGTTTCGATGGACGCTCCCGTGGCCAGCGACGACGAAATGACTTTTATCGACACCATGGTGCCTGATGATAACGACGATGCCGACCGTTCTATAATGTCGGAAACCGAATCGGCCGAAATCAAACGCTCGCTGATGGTACTCAACGAAAGGGAACGTCAGGTACTGATTTACTATTTCGGATTAGGATCGAACAAGAGTTATACGCTTGAGGAAATCGGCTATCTGATGGATATGACGCGCGAACGTGTGCGGCAGGTGAAAGACAAGGCTATTAAAAAACTGAGGACACGTTCCAAAAAGCGGCTTCTTAACGTCTTCATGGATGAATGATACCGCAGAGCTATAAATTTTAAATAAGGTTGCAGAGTTATCATCTTTTTTTGTAACTTTGCAACCGTTTTTTTTAAATAGAAAATATGAATAAAAATTCAGTTATCGGAATCATCCTTATCATAGGAATATTAGTGGGATGGACAATTTGGGCTACACCTTCAAAGGAAGAGATTGCACGTCAGAGACATATTCAGGATTCAATATATTTGGCTCAAAGAGCGCGTTATGTGGAGGATTCCATACGCATAGCACAAGAGTTGAAGCAGGCCGAGCTGGCTCGGACCGAAAACAGTGGCAATGCAGCGGCAACCACTTCGGTGACACGCGACAAATACGGAGCTTTCACTTCGGCTGCGGTAGGCGAGGAGAAGGTTTTTGTGTTGGAAAACGATGTCATGCGACTGACTGTTTCGTCGAAGGGCGCTTATGTCAAGACGGTTGAACTGAAAGATTACAAGACATGGGATTCTCTGCCGTTGATCGGGTTTGACGAGAATACCACCAGATTCGGGATGTCGTTCTTCGCATCCAACAGATATATCAGCACAAGCGATTTGTATTTCACACCTTATGTCGACGGTTATGAATATGACGGCGAGACAACGCTTGTGGCAAAGGATAAACCTTTGGCGTTGAGCTTCAGAGCATTTGCCGACGACAACACTGATGTCATCAATCCAGGTGAATATATTGAATTTACCTACACATTGCTAAAGGACGAATACATGGTCGACTTCGATGTCAAGACTGTCAACATGCACGATATTATCGGCTCGAGCACCAATTTTATCACCATCGACTGGTATGCCGACATTCTGAAACAGGAAAAGGCTGTTGACCGCTATAACGGATCGAATGTCTACTACAAAATCTCAAACAGCGATGTGGAATCGCTCAGTGGCGACCGTGGAGGTGAAAAAGACGGCGAAAAAGACGTACGTAACAATATAAAATGGCTGTCGTTCAAACAGCGTTTCTTCAGCTATTCATTGATTTCGAAGGATTACTTCAATTCGGCCATGCTTGGCATGAAGACCGACATCCGACAGAACAATCCTCGTTATCTGAAGACCATGTATGCCACTGTCGACGTGCCTTTTGATGGCTTCAAGGCCGACAACCACATGCCTATGCAGCTCTATTTCGGCCCGAACAGCTTGAAGATTATGGATAAATACGACCTTGATCTTGACAAGCAGATTCCTCTGGGCGGTAAGCTTGTGGGTTGGATTAACAGACTGATTGTGGTCAATGTGTTTGACTGGTTGGGCAGCTATGGCTGGAACTACGGTATTGTGATTCTGGTGCTTACCATCATCATCAAGCTGGCATTGATGCCTTTCGCATATAAATCATATCAGTCAACGGCTAAGATGCGTGTACTGAAACCTGAAATTGACGAAATCAACGCCAAATTCCCTGATGAAAAGGATAATATGAAGAAACAGCAGGCTGTGATGGATCTCTACAAGAAGGCCGGAGCCAGCCCGACATCAGGTTGCTTGCCGATGTTGCTGCAATTGCCTATCTTGTGGGCTATCTTCCGTTTCTTTCCATCGAGTATTGAATTGCGTCAGCAGCCTTTCCTATGGGCTGACGACCTCTCAACTTACGATAGTGTTCTTGACCTCGGATTTAACATCCCGTTCTATGGCGACCACGTCAGTTTGTTTACCCTTTTGATGACGGTCACCACCATTCTTTACACCTACATCAACAACAAACAGATGGCTGCAACTCAACAGCAGGGAATGAAAGGTATGAAGGTTATGATGTACATCATGCCGATTATGTTCCTCGGATTGTTCAACAGCTATTCGGCCGGTTTGAGCTATTACTACATGCTGGTCAACATCATTACTTTCTTGCAGATGTATCTGTTCAGAGTGTTCACCGACGAGGATAAGCTTCGCAAGAAAATCGAGCTGGCAAAGCAGAGACCTGTCAAGAAGTCGGCATTCCAGAAACGTTTGGAGGAAATGCAGAAGCAGCAACAGCAAATGCAGCGGAAGCGTTAACAAGATGTCATTCCGAGCGAAACGAAGTGTAGTCGAGGAATCTCATTAAATTGATGAGATTTCTCCATTCCGCTCCGCTCCAGTCGAAATGACAACGTAAATTATATGTTACCTGATAGAATCTATATCATCGGTTATATGTGCTCCGGGAAGTCGTCGATTTCACGGAAAGTGGCGGCACGCTTGGGCTATGAGGCATACGACACCGATGATATGTTCGAGGAGAAATACCATATCTGCGTTCAGGATTTCTTCGATAAGTACGGAGAAGACTATTTCCGTAAATTTGAATCGGATATTTTGAAAAAGACGGGTGAGATGCACCATGTGGTGGTTTCAACAGGAGGCGGAACGCCATGTTTTTTCGACAATATGCAGTGGATGAACGAGAACGGTGTCACCGTTTTTGTGAAAGTCAACCCCATAACATCCTATCACCGCATCACCATGGCCAAGCGCAAACGCCCTCTGGTGATTGGCAAGACGGCCGATGAACTGCAGGATTTCGTTGTACAGCATTACAATTCACGCCTGCCTATATATGAGCAGTCGCTCATCACCGTAAAAGGTGAGGATGTGAATATTGACGAGATAATTCAGAAGTTAACGGAGCTCGAGTAACACCACGTTCTCCACATGCTGAGTGTGTGGAAACATATCGACAGGCTGAACGGCCTTAACAGTATACAAATCGTCAAGCAATTGTAAATCACGGGCTTGTGTGGCCGGATTGCAACTCACGTAAACAATCTTTTTAGCTTGTATCTTTTTCAGCTGCTCAATGACTTTATCGGCCATGCCTGCGCGTGGCGGGTCGGTAACGATGAAATCGGGCCTGCCGTGCTCGGCGATGAACTCGTCGGTGAGCACCTTGGCCATGTCGCCGGCAAAGAAACTCGTATTGGTGATATTGTTGAACTGCTCATTGATCTTGGCATCGACGATAGCTTCCTCAACGTATTCGATGCCGACTACCTGCTTCACGAAACGTGAGAAATACAAGGCGATGGTGCCTGTGCCGGTGTAGAGGTCGTACATCAGCTCGTCGCCATGCACGTTGGCGAGGTCGAAAGCTGCCTTATAGAGCCTTTCTGCTTGATACACATTGGTTTGGAAGAACGAGACAGGTCCCACGCGGAACTTCAGGTCGTCGAATCCCGGACGTGGCGATTTCATCGTTTCAACCAGATAAGGCTCGCCTTTGAGGCATTCGAACGGCAGATCCGAGATGGTGTCGTTGAACTTGTTGTTGATGACCAGCATCAGCGAGATTATCTGCGGGAACTGCGCCGAGAGGGCAGGGATGAGTTCATTTCTCACTATTTCGTTCTCCTCGTTAATCACTAGGATGACCATGAACTCGCCTTGGCCGTTGCAACGTATGATGACGTTGCGCATGGTGCCTTGGTGTGCTCTCACGTTGTGATATGAGAGATGGCGTTTCATGGTGAAGTCCTTGATAAACAAGCGGATATCGTTCGACGGGTCAGCTTGCAGATAGCAGTGCTCTATGTCGATGACTCTATCGAACAGTCCTGGCAGATGGTAGCCGAAGCCTTTGCAGTCCTCCTCGGTGTAGGTGCCTGCAGGAGCGCCGTCGGTGAGCCATTTGCGGTTTGAGAAGCTGTATTCGAGCTTGTTACGATAGTAAAACTGTTTCTCGCAGCCCAAAATCGGCATCATCTCAGGATATTCGATCTTCCCGATGCGGTCGAAGTTGTCTTTTATCTGTTTCTGTTTGTAATACAGTTGCCATTGATAATCAAGGTGTTGCCATTTGCAGCCGCCGCAGAGGCCGAAATGCTGGCACACAGGTTTCACCCGCTTATCAGATTCCTTTTTAATATTGAGAATCTTGCCGTCAAAGCAGTTTGATTTCTTCTTAAACACTTGGATATCAACGATGTCGCCTGGTGCTCCGAAGGGGATGAACACCACTTTCTCGTCGGGCTTTGCAATGCTCATGCCTTCCGAGCCGGCGTCGATAATTTCGACGTCTTCGAGATATTGGGGTTGATGATGCTTTTTCATGGTGCAAAAATACGTTTTTTTATTTTGAAAAATGAAATCTTTATTGTAATTTTGCCAATAAAATTTAATGACATGAAAAAATTCAACCCGACAATAGAACTTGAGAAGCAGATTGGCACACAGATTTACGAGGCTTTGCAGGGCTCCATGGTGGAAGAGGTGTTGCGTAAGACCAAGATTTCGAACAACGACGCATATTGGCGCAGCAACATGGAAGGTCACAGCCTGAAGGTGCAGCCTGAGCTGTTGCCTGATTTTTACGAGCTCTGTCAGGAGGTGAAAAACAAGCTTAACTTCACTGAAAACGTCGATTTTTATATTACTGGCGATGCCACGGTGAATGCTTTCTCGCTTGCCGCCGAGGACGAGGGCGAGCCGCATATAGTGAACGTGAACTCCGCCTTGTTCGACCTGATGTCGGACGATGAGCTGCGTTTTGTGGTCGGGCATGAGTTGGGGCATCTTATCAATAAAGACACTGCCTTGGCGCGACTGATACAGTTTGTTTTTCCGTCGTACTCCAACGTGCCGGTGTCGTTGCTGTACAAGATTCGTCTGCACGAGCAGCTTGCCGAGCTGGTGGCCGACCGTTATGGCTTTTTGGCGACGGGCAAGATGGATGTGTGTGTGACGGCGTTTTTCAAGATGGCGTCGGGCTTGGATCTGACGAAGATGAACGTGAGCATCGAGGCGTTGATTGCCGACAACAACCGTCGTCTTGACTATTTCTTGAAGGACAAAGGTATCAGCAGGGCGTCGCATCCTGTCAACCCGATACGTGTGCAGGCGTTGAATCTGTTTGCCAATGCGAAGTCGGAGAAGGCCTTGAAGAAAGGCATGGACGAGCTGATCTCGATATTGCTGAAGGTGGGCGACAGCGAGCTTGACGAGCACCTAGCGCGTTTTGTGGCGTCGGCGGGACTCATCGTGGCGTCGCTCGACGGCGAGATGCACGAGGACGAGTACAAGGAGATTATCGAGTCGCTCGCTGCGATGAAGATATTCCCTCGTCAGTTCCTGGACGAGGTGGCAGCTGGCGATGTCGGCAAAACGTTCAACAAGTCGGTTGAGGGCATCTTGAAGATCAACCCGGGCATGCGTGACGCCTTGTTGGATTACATGATACAGATTGTGATGGCCGACAAGAAGATCGCTGCTGAGGAGGTGAAGTGGCTTTACGACTTCGGTGCCAGCATCGGCTTCAGCGAGATCGAGGTGGCAGAGGCGGTTGCTGGTGCCATCCAAAGGAGTTACATCCCGGCCCTGGAGGCGATTTGCTGAGGAAGACATTTCGCTATCGTAGCATAGACGTAGCGCTATTGTTAATAATTTTCAAAAAACCGGCTGCGCGATAGAAAAAAGTTTGTATCTTTGCAGCCAGAAATCAATAGGGGAACAGTCCGTTGACGTCCATAATTTGGCGATGACCTTTCGAGAGAGCCAACCTGTCGGTTTCTTTTTTTATGTCCTTATCGCAGTAATACAATATTGTATCTTTTCGCCATTACGTTTAATGCCTACGGTCATTTTCACGGTTCCGATACCGATTAATTCACAGTGCATTTCTTGAATTTGTTTGAAAATCTTTTGATTTTTGCTTCCTTTCTTGGGTGCTTTGGGTTTACCAAATTTTACTGAATAACGTAAGATCGTATCCAATTGCAACAGAGCCAAAGTTGAATAATAGTTCTTGGACGCATGATGCATTGTTTCCGTTATTGACAGATATCGAATGTTGATATAATCTTTTAACGAGCGATTATAAACTCTTTTATCAGGATTAGCTTCTGTCCACTGACGATAAACCTGTGAGATTATTTCTTCACGGATTTTGAGATCTTCTTTACTGTTACCTAATGGAATAATCATAAACTTCAATTTTTAAAATTTCTTGGCTGCAAAAATATACTAAAAATCCTTATTACTTCTGTGAACATTCTTTCGCTATCATGATCGAACGGTTTAACTTGTCGATAAACCATTGTTTATCTGGTAAATACGTTAAATATTGAGCGACTTTGATGTTCTTTTCGTCAAGCATCAAAAGTTCAATATGTTCGGTATTGCCTTCACTGCATAAAAGCAACCCGATTGGAGGATTTTCGCCAGTATGCATTTCGTATTTCTTCAGATATTTCAAATATAACTCCATCTGACCTTTGTATTGTGGCTTGAACTTACCAATTTTTAAATCAATTGCGACCATGCAATTTAATTGACGATGATAAAACAACAGGTCAAGATAATAATCTGTGCCATCTATTGTAATTCTTTTCTGGCGTTCCAAAAATGCGAATCCACGACCAAGTTCAAGTATAAACTTTTCAAGCTGTTGAACAATGGCGTCTTCCATATCTGATTCGGAATAATCATTGCCTAATCCAAGAAAATCAACTATGTATGAGTTTTTAAATACGACATCGGGATCAAGATGTCCGGGAGTCGTATTTGTTAAGGCCGTTATAATCTCATCCTCTGGTTTTGCAGCTATTAGTGAGCGTTCGTAAGCCAATTTGTCTTGCTGCTCACGTAATTCACGAACACTCCAATGTTCCGCAATTCCCATCTGCTGGTAATATAACCGTTTCGTATCATTTTTAATGGTTATAAGTTCAATAAAATGTCCCCATGACAATGTTTGCGACACTGTCGCAAACATTTGTTCATCGTTGTAAATAGTGGCAACCTTTATCATTCTTGTTAATGCGGAATAAGAATAACCCTTGCCATATTTCTCGGTCAATCTTTGCGACAGTGTCGCAAGAATCTTGTCACCATAAGCTGAATAAGTCTCGTAATTCAACTCGGTGATAATGAATTTGCCAATATGCCAAAACATCATGCTGGCTTGGGAATTGACATAAACTGCAACTCTGCTTCTGGTGACATTGATGATATTGGATATGCCGTTAAACAGATGATTGCTTACTTTTAATAATGATTTTTCATTGTCCATAAAAGATCAATTAATAGGTTAAACAATTTAAAACTTCAGTTTTTGAGTTTCATTCAGTAACGCTGCAAAATTACAGCATAATTTATTATTTGTCAAGGATTTAATTGTAAAATTATTTTAACAAAACTTGCAGAATTTTGCAAGAAATGTTAAAAAGTTTAACATAAATTTCATTTTTTTGAATTGTGATTTGTTTTTTGTAATTTTGCATGGTAAAAATTTAGATGAATTCAAACTTATACAGAGTAAACAGAGATATAAAAGAATAGTTGTAAATACATAATATAAAAGCGTTTTTGCTTTTCTTTGTGGAGTCGGAATCTGGACAATTTCGTTATCATCACTGGAGAAAGCGAGAAACGCTCGCAGTTTGGACTGCGGGCTTTCTTGTTGTGATGATAGGTAGTCCAGAACCTCGACTTCAGACAAGAAGTTCGCGGTTCATTTTTTGCGCTCTCCTCGAATGAATTGAAAACACGCTCTTTTGAGGAGGTTTGTATGGCAAAAAAACAGGATTTTTCACATATAGCTGCACAAGAAGCACTTGAAGACATAGCATCAAAACTGAATGCTGAAAACTTGCCTTACGAACTTCTGCGTATTTTCTGCGGTTATGGCGATGCTTCATTAGAACGAGTACGTGATGGACGTGACAACAAGTCACGTACCCCACAAACAATACTTGTAAAAGACAAATTCGTTTACCGTCCTTTCACAAAAGGTTCTGAGCCGATGGATGTCATTATTTCACTACGCAATGATGCGTCTGTAACACGGCATAACCCTCGTCTTTACATCACATCTGATGGTGAAAACATTGTGGCATATGACCCTAAGGATGATGACCTTTATGATGGCACATTAGAAACACTTTGGCGTGATTTTGAGTTTTTCAAACCACTTGCAGGAATTGAGAAATTCCGCAACTATGAAGAGGCTGAGGCTGATGTAAAAACAGCCGAGCTTATGGCAAAGTTGTACGATGATATTTGCCGTTATAATGACTTTCGCGACCCGGAGATTTCCCATTATATAAATATCTTCATGTCGAGACTCTTATTCTGTTTCTTTGCTGAAGATACAGGATTATTCACAGATAACCAGTTTACCAAAGCCATTGAAGCCAATACATCCATTGATGGTTCAGACTTAGCTGACTTCATAGACAGAATCTTTGTTATTTTGTCCACCAACGATAAAACTATACGAGAACAACAAACCAATAAAGTTATTTCCAGTTTTCCTTATGTGAATGGAGGTTTGTTCAGCGAACGTTATCCCATACCAGTTCTTAGTCGTCGTGCCAGATTACTAATGATACAATGTGGCAAGTTTCAATGGAGCGAAATCAATCCAGATATTTTTGGCTCAATGACACAAGCCATTGTTTCACCGGAAGAACGCTCCGAGCTTGGAATACATTATACTTCCGTTCCAAATATAATGAAAGTTATCCAACCGTTATTCTTGGATGACTTGGCTGCGGAATATCTGCGCAGTCGTAACGATATAAAAGCTCTCGAAAATCTTTTGGCTCGAATGAGTAAAATAAAGTTTTTCGACCCAGCTTGTGGTTCTGGCAACTTCCTTATCATAACCTACAAACGAATTCGCGAGTTGGAGATTGAAATATGGAAACGTCTGTTTGAACTTGGCTTGTCACGTTTGCCAATCAGTGAAATAGCACTTACTCAGTTCTATGGTATCGAAATAGATGAATATGCTCGTGATACTGCTACACTCTCATTATGGCTTGCCGAGCATCAAATGAACAACAAATTCCGTGAGGAGTTGGGCACCTCTCCCGATCCACTTCCGTTGCGTCCTAGTGGTCACATTGTTTGTGGAAATGCCTGTACCATCGACTGGAATTCTGTTTGCCCTCACTCACAAGATGAAGAGGTTTATATAATGGGTAACCCTCCTTATTTGGGAAGCAGTATGCAGAATGATTCCCAAAAGACAGATTTAACACACGCTTGTAGAGACTTTGAAAATTACAAAAATCTTGATTATATAGCTTGTTGGTTCATTCAGGGGGCTCGTTATATAAGAAATTCAAGGGCAAAATACGCATTTGTTAGCACCAATAGTATTACTCAGGGTGAACAGGTCGCATTGTTGTGGCCTCATATTTTTGCTATGGATTTGGAAATTTCTTTTGCATACAAAACATTCAAATGGAGTAATAATGCAAAAAACAATGCTGCCGTTTTCTGTGTTATTATTGGTGTTCAAAACAGAAACAGGAATGCAAAGTACTTATACGATGATACAACCAAAAACTCTGTTGAATATATAAGTGCATATCTAATTCCAAATGTAAAATGCATAATTGGTCGAACCAGCCAACAAATAACCAAACTTCCAGAGATGATACGTGGTAGTATGCCTTCGGATGGTGGTTTTTTAATTATGTCAGCTGATGAGAAAGATGATTTGCTTGAAAAACATCCTGAGGTTGAACCTATAATTAAAGGATATATGGGTGCTGAAGATTTTCTTAGTTCTACGCCTCGATATTGTTTATGGATGAATGAAGAAGATTATAACAGATATGGTGGCATTCCAGAAATAAGAATAAGAATGGATGGTGTTCGGCAGGCTCGAATGCATAGTAATACACCATCAACGCAAGAATATGCAAAGTATCCTTGGCTTTTTAGGCAGCCACAATATATTGACTCAGATTCCATTATTGTTCCATCTACTTCCTCGGAGAGACGTCCATATATTCCTGTCGGGTATTTGGATCACAATGTGGTTACATCAAACTCAGCTTATGTTATTTATAATGCCGAACTATGGATATTAGGGCTTCTATCATCAAGGATGCATAATGTTTGGGTTAGAGCAGTGGGGGGTCGTTTAAAGAGTGATTATCGTTATACGAACACTATTTGTTATAATTCTTTTCCTGCGCCGAGATTATCCATAACGCAGAAAAACGAAATCGACTCCTTAGCAAAAGAAATAGTTTTGATTCGTTCCGAACACACAGAAATGACCCTCGGAGAAATGTATTCTCCAGAGCATTTTCCTGAAGATCTTTTGACTGCACATAAGACGCTAGATTCCTATATAGAGCGATGCTATCGCGAAAAGACATTTGAATCGGACGAGGAGCGATTGGAATTCCTATTCAAACAATATGTGAAACTTACAACCGATAAAATGACATTATGGAGAACTTAGTACACATTCAATATGCTCAAACAGGAGTATCATCCAACACGGATTCTCTTGGAATGAGAGAGATGCAGCGCATAGTTTATGCTGCACGTTCACGCCAGTATCTCCTCGTTAAGGCACCTCCGGCATCTGGTAAAAGTCGTGCATTGATGTTTGTCGCACTTGATAAGTTGAAACATCAAGGCATCAAGAAAATTATCGTAGCTGTTCCAGAAAAAACCATTGCTCGTTCGTTCAATGATACAGAACTTGTTTCACATGGTTTCTTTGCGGATTGGAAGGTTAGCGAAGGGTATAATCTTTGTGCTCCTGGACTTAAAGAAAGCGGACTGCGACAAAAGTTCATCGATTTTCTCACAAGAAAAGCAACAATCCTTGTGTGCACCCATTCCACTTTCCGCAACGCACTCAAAGATTTGGATATTTCATTGCTGAATGACACGTTCATCGGTATCGACGAGTTTCATCATACCTCAGCCGACGAGATGAACAACTTGGGCACAGTCATCCGCACCATTATGGCGGGCAGCAACGCTCACATCATGGCAATGACTGGCTCTTATTTCCGTGGTGATGCAGTTCCAGTAATGCGTCCCGAAGACGAAATGAAGTTCCAACCGACAATCACATATAACTATTATCAGCAACTTAACGGATACAAATACCTAAAAAGTCTCGGAATAGGCTACCAGTTTTATCAAGGCAAATATATTACCGCTATTCCGCTAACGCTTGATACAACGAAGAAAACTCTCATACATATTCCTAATGTTAATTCTCGTTCATCATACACCCGAAAATATGACCAAGTAGCTGACATTATTTCTTGCATTGGAACCGTAATTGGAGAAGATGCAGAACATTATATCAAAATGGTTAAAACCTCGGATGGGCGAATCCTGAAAGTAGGTGACCTCGTGGAAGACGAACCTCGACAAAGAGATGCTCTTCAGGCATATCTTAACAGGATGGATAGTGCTGATGCTCTTGATATACTCATCGCGTTGGGTACGGCAAAAGAGGGTTTCGATTGGCAGTGGTGTGAGTGCTGTTTGACCATAGGTATTCGTGCGTCACTCACAGAAGTTGTCCAAATTATAGGTCGCTGCACTCGTGACTGTAAAGGAAAGACGCATGCCCAGTTTACAAATCTGATACCTTGTCCTTCGGCAGCCGAAGACGATGTTAAAACAGCTGTCAATGATATGCTTAAGGCAATCACAGCTTCGCTCCTTATGGAGCAAGTGATGCAACCAGAATGGAATTTTCGTACAGCTCCTGAAAAAGATGATGATTATGACCGAGATGAGGCGGATAAACGCACCATACGAGTTAAAGGACTAAAAAAGACTACTGACAGAGTACAGGCTATCATCGAAAACGACCTTACCGAACTAAAAGCAACTCTATATTCAAGCGACATAATCAAGCAAGCTCTTGCAGGTAATCAAATTGCAGAAGTAATAACACAATCACTTATCCCTAAGATTATTGAGGAACGTTACCCAGAACTCACACCTGACGAGCAGGAACAACTTCGTCAGCATGTTGTTCTATCAACCACGTTGCAAGGAGCAGAGGTTATAACACGTGATGACGGCAGTAAGTTCCTGAAAGTTGCCAATCAGTTTATCGACATCGATAAACTCAGCATCAATCTTATTGACAGTATAAATCCTTTCCAACGTGCATACGAAATCCTTTCCAAATCACTAACGCCGGAAGTTCTGCGCACTATTCAAGACACAATAGACGCACAACGTGAAGATATGACAAAAGAAGAGGCAATCATTCTTTATAAAAAATACTTACCGAAATACAAGGAAGAACATGAAGGAGCATTGCCTACTGTACACGACCCTGACCCAACAGCAAAGCGTATAGCTATCGCTATCGCATTTTTACGCAAACTGAAGCGGCAAACTATATCTGAAAAATAACTTATGAGGGACTGGGATGCTGAACTACAAGAAATTCTGTCGGAATCATTTTTCGATGATGTGAAGCCTATAAAGCATCGCGCAACATCTTCCGACCGCCTCGTTAATTCTTTTATCGAGGTTCAGAATTTTGTGGAAGCTGAAGGCAGAGAACCTTCGGAGTATGCGGAATCGCTTGATGAACTGAAACTATATCGCACGCTACGAAGTATCAGGACAGACGAGCATAAGCGCAATGTATGCCGAGGTTTTGATACAACAGGGCTTCTTGCCGATGAAAACTTACCCACAATAATAGAAGAAAATTCAATTGTAGAGTCAGTTCCTGTTGAATCAATTGCCCCTGATGTTGAAGCTCTCCCTCACGATGAGCTTGATGACATTTTAAATGACCCGATTTTTGATGATGTAACAGGCGAAGCAAGCTCTATTTTCGATATTCCTGACTATATGCAGAAGAAGATAAAAGAGCGGGCTGAAGCCGAGTCAATTGCGAAACGCACGGAATGCAAAGACTTTGCCGACTTTGAAGAAGGTTTTCAACTTATTCATAAGAAGCTTGATGATGGTCGTTGCCGTCTTGTCCGTTTCAAGGAAGCTCATCTTGTTGAAGGCAGATACTTTGTTGTAGGCAATATGCTTCTATATCTTGCCCACGTTAACAAATATGCCAAGCGTCGTGATTCTCGTGGTCGTGCAGATGACCGAACTCGCTGTATATTTGAGAATGGCACAGAGAATAACGTATATCAGCAAACCCTTGTTAAATCACTATATACAGAAGGATATACTGTGGTTGATTATAGTGATGTTGACCCGGATTATCTAATCAAGCATTTTACACCGGGTGATAATGATGTTATAAGTGGTTGGATATACATACTTCGCTCGCTTTCCACAGACCCTGAAATCGCAGGTATCAAAGATTTATACAAAATTGGTTTCACTCGTCAAACTGTGGAGGAGCGTATTGCCGATGCTAAGAATGAATCAACATATCTGTTTGCCGATGTTCAAATAGTGAAGACTTATCAAGTTGCCAATATTAAAGCATCAACTTTTGAAAAACTGATACACAAACTATTTGATTCTGCACAACTTCAGGTGAATGCAGGACTCGCAAAACCCAAAGAATGGTATATAGTACCATTCTCAATAATCGACAAGGCTATTCACTATATTATTGAAGGCAAACCAGTGGCCTATGACAATAACATTAAAAAGCTTATTTTAGGTGAATGATATGGATTGAAAGGGCAGAAACTAATATTAATTGAAGCATAATTGTCCGAGTGTTATAAATCGCTGACATTTTGGCAGTTGCAAAGGGTTGGCATGATAATTGATGCTTGTTAATTCGTAAAAATGAAAGGTAACTATGGATAAAATTATAATTTGGACGCCTTTGATGTTTGGCGCAATGATAGGATGGCTTTCTGTGTATTTTATAAGGAAGTACAAAAAGTACGATACCACAGTCTTATGGAAAACCGCAGGCATGTTTTTAGCTGGAGTTGGGTTGGACTCATTGGGGTTTATTATTAGTTCAGAGTATGGAGTTTGCTGTATCTTGTATTATATGTTGGGATGCGCTATAGGGTTCTTCGCGCATTGGCTTTTCCAATTCATCATATCTATTATTTCAGGAAATGGGCGTAAATCGTTACAAGATTATGATCTGCTTTCATCATGTAATCTTACGGAAGAGGAGAGATTAAAGATGATGGGAGATATGCAAAAGGAAGAAGATGATGATGAAGACAACGATAAAGATAGAGATAGAGATTAAGCTACAGCTTCTAAAGATACTTTTCCTAAAGAATCATAGAAATGTAATAAGGTAATTATGAATAAAAGCGTTCATTTCAAAACCGACAAATTCATTCACGCATCAATAAAAACAGAGACTGAAGGCTCTCTTTTCCATTATACTGATGAGTTGAATACTCTGAGCACAATTGTTGAAACTGGATTTCGTTTTAGCTATACTTTTGAAGAGCATAGTGAGCGTGTCGCAAAAGGTGAGGATTGGACATTGCTTGACAATATGCAACTAAATGGAGTAGCTCAACCTCAATATGGAATAGCGACTCCGATGATATGTTTCTGTGATATCCCTTTATTAAAAGCGACCGATCATCGGGCAAAATTTGGCAATTATTGTATTGGAGTAAACAAAGAACTGATACGAAAGAAATTACCATCGCTCAATCCTCTTTTTTATTATACATCTAATTGGATTTATGATGCAATAGAAAAATTGGTTGAATTTATTCCTACAAAAGAAGAATTTGATGCTAATCTTAAAAATACACATCGTCCAAATTCGAAAAGTAGAACTCTTATATATGACACTGGCTATTATAGCGCAGTAAAAGCAATAGTATCGCTGACAAAGAAATACGAAGGAAATGAAGCAAGATACTATAACGAACACGAATGGCGTGTGTTTTTTACCGAGGCGGGTGATTCTAAATATAGCTTTACACGAGAGCAATTTGAGGAGAAAAAGAAAGAGTTAAACAATCAATTGTGGAAAGATAAGGAAAACTCATACATCAGATTTAATAATCAAGGAGATTTAATCACATATATTATAGTGTCAAAGGAAAAAGAAATACCAGAATTGATAAACAAAATACGAGGACTAAAGACATTGTTTGGTTGTTCGATTCCAGACGATAAAGAAACTTTCATTAAAGATATTATCATCAGTAAAATAACATCTTTTGAAAGAATCGAGGCGGATTATTAAACGAAACTCTAATGACAGATTAAATAACAACCTATAAAACTAATTTATATGTATAACACAGAAAAACTAAAAAGCATTCTTGGGAGAAAAGTCAGACTGAATGACGGTAAAAGGGACTTGGGCATTAACATATCAGAATTAGCAAGAGAAATCGGATGCCCATCAAGTGAGGTTTTAACTAGTTTAAAACAGCTGCAATACGAGGGAGAGATAAAAAGACTTATACAAGTTGGATGGTCAAAAGATGATTATACATTAACCGTATTGGAGAAATCTTCCATCCTTAACCCGTGAAGATGTTGTATATAGAAATATGGCTCATCTACTGTGTTTACGATACAATTTACCGTTCAATGTTTTTATTTACAAATACTTTAATTTTCTTTGAATATGATACCTGCAAATGCGCAATCAGAACTTAATTATTTATCTGCAATTAATGATGTAATTTCAAATCTCGAAAAACATCATAATGTTGAAATGACAAAAATACAAGAACAACACAAAGAAGTAATAGCGGAGCTTAAACAACAAGCATATGAAGCTCAAAAAAGCTATCAAGATACAATAAAGAAAGCAAATGAACAAGTAAAGTGGTCAAGACTCTCTTTTTACATTGCTCTTTTGACTTTACTAATTAATATGGTGTTTGATCTTTTTAAAATGTAGATTGCAGATTGTATCATCAGTGTTTGGTGCTGTAATCCGCTTGCATTAAATCCCTGATAATCTTGTCACATTGTTGCTCAATCTGTCATTGATATCTATTTTCATCCGATAATGTTTCGGCATCACTTCCTGCAGATTTGCTTTCAGACCATTCAAATTATATCTTAAAAACTGCGCAAAGAATTCTTTACACCAAAACTTAGACGATTCTGCAATCGAAGGACTTAAGGTTACTAGCTTTTTTGCATAAGCTGTAGCAAAATCTACGGCCTCGTCAATCTCTTTCGCTGAAATCAGCATATTGCCACCACGTAAATTGTTTAACCACCAATTGATGTATTTTAAAGCGGACATTAATGTTCTATTCATTATGTCATCGTACTTTTGTATTTCTATTTGTTTACTCATATAAAAATTTTTTTTCTGCAAATATATAATACACATCAAAAAAATACTACCGAATATTTTGTAAATTGTATTTTGTTTATAATCAATATGTTTTTTGTTATTTGCAAATATCATCAAAAGAATTGATACCCAGTGGGTTAAGGTGTTTCAAAATATTCGCTAGTATTTTCAAGTGTCATCTCCGTATCTTTGCACAAAAAAGTATGATATGAACAAAAATGACATGGAATTACTAAAATCCAGCCCGAGCATGCTTAAGGGCATTGCCGTTGAAGCGGACAGGCTTAACGGCGGGCATAATCTGTCTCTAACATTGGACGATGTGTGTGGCATGGCAGACTTCGGGCTTGCACTCGGCTGTCAAATCAACGAGGCAGAAAAAGTGAATACCGGCAAACTCTTTACACCATTCCTTTTTGTTGCCATCGATATAAGGACCGATGTTTTGCGATGCTACAATTTGTTTAACGCCTTATATAAATAAAAGAACGCCTCTGGATTTGTTTTCTTCAGCTTGTTAAGTTTTGTGTATTCATATTGTAAAAACACCCAATCTTTGATAACTGTTAAATGCTTGGAATTGAACTTTTCAAACGATTGAAATTGGTTTTGTATCAGTGAAGCAAGATAGGCTATTTTTGCTGCTGATAGAATGGCTTTTTCAATATGAAATGATTCTGAATAGATGTGGCTGATTAAATCCTTTATGCCTTTCTGAAGTATGCTGAACTCGGTGCCATTGTAATCGCGACGGAAACAAATAGATAGCGCATTGTCAATGGTGTCGTGGAAAACATCGTCCAAAGTGAAGTCGACAGCACGATAGGTCAATTCCTGTCTGGCAATTATACGATAGGTGGCTGCTATGGAAGTGACATCATCTGCACGGTCGAATAGGTGTCCAATGTCATACAACTGCTTAATAATCTATTTCGTCAAGTAAATCTTCAATAACTTTATGGCGGCCACGTCGTCCGGCATATCGAAGCATCTTGCTAGTGCTTACAGCACAAGAAGCAAATGCATTCTCATAAATGCGAAGTATCTCAGTGTTCTGGAACGGGAACATGCGATCTAATGCCCAGTCAACCAGCATCTTCTCAAGCGTGGCCATTGGGAACCCCCAATCGGCATCTTCTCGGACAGGTGCTCCAGAAACGAGATTCCTCACCACGACATAACCATTGTAATAGGACAAATCGCCATCAAGATTACGGTAAAGCATGGTGGAGCGAGGATAAAGGTCGCGAATTGCATAATAGACCGATTCGGTGGCATCACGTTCAACATCCACAAAGTAAATCTGAGTGTTTATCATGTGTTGGGCAAATGAGTTCACGGCAGCCAAATCCCATTGACAATAATCGACAAACGGGAATTTGTCACGCATCATACAACCAATTTTCTTTGTTTTCTGATGAATGACTGGGGAAAACGCCTCTTTTGTCCCTAAACGATAAACGCCTCGTCCAATACTATACAAAACTCTTTTTTCTAGCAAGGCATGGATACGCCATCTCACAGTGGCAATCGGAATATCAGGAGTAAAGCTGCAGTAAAAGTCATCGATATCCTCAAAGACGATTTCCCTTTGATGGCCAAATTCCTTTCGGAGTTCTTCTATGTGTAGATTATTGGACATTGTATTATTATTTTGCGCTGCAAAGATAAACAAATTTTCGTCAATAATTCACAAAAATTGACAAAAATTTGATATTTCATTTTTCCCAACTCCTTTTTCCCCATTTTTTCGGCAAGCTCTTTACTCCATTCCTTGGATAAATATATAGGAAAGTGCTATCTTGTACTGGACAATACAAAGAAACACGAGATTCGGGTTAACAGGTTTGGATATTACTGGTTAGACACATGGATTTTGGCAAATGTGATACAACTTGCCACACAGGATTTCTGCATCCGCTACCTTAACCGCACCAACGATCCCTGCGGTCGGCAGTACGACCAAATGACACAGGCTGCACGTTCGGTTACGGCAATTATAGCCGAATGTATAGTTTAATATTTTAATAGAAACTCAAAGAAGATGTAAAAGAGTATTTAAAGAGTTATATGAGGCACGCACGTGGCCAAATGTTAATACAAAAGCAACTCGATTGGAAATAAATTCTTTAACGATAAAGGATGTGTTGGACGCAGTAGATGCAAACGGCGTTGTGAATATAGAAACACTGGTTGATCAATTAGTAAAAAAACATACAAGAATAATTGATAAGGACTAATAAGTCCGATAGGACGGATAGGACAATAAATAATATGATATGAAAGCTTCATCACTTTTTAAACAGTATGTGTGGATGGTGGATACCATCAGGAGGGCGAAACGAATAACGCTGGCGGAGCTGAATGACAGATGACAGGATTCCGCTGCAACGGCTGGTGCTGAGGGCATACGGCAATGAGAGATATGCGATGAAGGATCTGCCGTTGCATAATTCGCAAAAGTTGAGGTTGTGGAGCCTGAGGAGGTGAGGCAGCAGCTGGAAGATCTGCATGCGGAAGCGGGGTGCAGTAAACCGTAAACTGTAAACTGTTTAAGATTTGGTGCAAAATTTTGCACTTTATGTTAAAAATGCACTTTGAACGTGCGTTTTATCGCATTTATCCAATTGCGTCTGCAGTGCGGACGCAATTGAATTGGTCGCAATATTAGGGTTTACAGCACGGGCCCACGCCATACGGTGGCGGCCGAGCGTTGTATGGCGCTGAAACCAGTAAACTGTAAACTTTTTTTCAAAAATCCGGCTGCGCGATAGAAAAAAGTTTGTATCTTTGCAGCACATATCCGTTTGATAGGGAACAGGCCTGTCAGTAAAACCGATTCAACGCCCGCACTTGTGACGGTAGCGGATAAGATTAAAAAGGGGAGTCAAATCCCCTTTTTTCTTGCCTGCTCGGCTCTTTTCGGATTTTTGCGAGACATTGGTCTTAAATCAAAAGCGGTCATAACAAAACGCTTGTTTTTATCATTCCATTTTGTTTTGATAATCAACATAAAGTATTCACCACGGAGTTTGATTTTATTCTCCTTTTGGCTTTCACTATAAATGCCGAAAGCGAATACCATAGGTATAAAATTCTCGATACTAAATCCCAATTGTTTTAATTCATCTTCATGCTGCTCAATAATATGGCATAAACCGAATCCGCTTTTGCCGCCGACACCCCATACTATATCGACATATCCAATATCTTCCCGATAGAGAGCTTTAATACATTCACCATTTTTCTGTTTTTTCAAAAAAAGTATAGCTTCTCTGGGTTTCCCTTCGAATTGTCTGTAAATCGGACCAAATTCACCAATCTCAATTTGTGAGTTATTAGTTTCTAATTTATTGTTGTTCATATCGTTAAAATTTAAAATAATTGTAAATAAAATACCTTCAAGCAATCGGGCGATTACTTTTTGGGGTAATAATAAATTTTACGATACTCGGGGAGGGTTTGGATTCAAAAATCTGTCGCAAAAATACAATTTTTTCTCAACCTGTAAACAGTAAACCGTAAACTGTAAACTTTTTTAAAAAAACCATCTGTGCGAAAGTCAATTCCGTATGTGGTTCCCTTTGTGGGTAATTGCTTGGTACGGTTGACTTTTTGCAATTTTGGCGAATAAAATCACTAAAAATTATAATATTTGGTGAATTGAATCACTAAATTTTGTATTTTTGCAGCATCAAAAAGAGTAAGAATATGATAGAGCCGCAACCTTCGCAATGAGTTGAAGACCGCCCGCAAAATCTATTTCTATGACAATGGTGTCCGCAACGCCCTCATCAATAATTTCAACGACCTTGCACTTCGCGACGACACAGGGGCCCTGTGGGAGAACTGGATGATCAGCGAATTGGTCAAGAAACGGTCATACGACCGTCAGTTTGTCAACCGCTACTTCTGGCGGACCACACAACAACAGGAGATCGACTACATCGAGGAAGCCGACGGACACTTCACCGCTTACGAGTTCAAGTGGAATCCAAAAAAGAAGGCCAAGATAAGCCAAACCTTCCTGAAAGCCTATCCCAACACAGAGATGTTGACCGTCAATCCGGACAATTTCTACACCTTGCTCCTATAGTCTTTCGCCCTCGGCTGGGTGAGTAACCTCAACCCGTAAACTGTAAACTTTATTTTTGCTATCTCAAAATAATTATCTATTTTTGCATTGATAATTTTTATCATCATGAAAATCCCTGATATAAAAACCGCCCGCTCCGCTGATTCCTATACCATTGAACATGAGCCGATTAGTTCTGTCGATTTGATGGAACGCGCAGCTACCCAGATTTATTTCTGGCTGGTTAAGAACCTCAAGTCGAAAGAGGTGTCGATAAAGATATTTTGTGGAATGGGCAACAATGGGGGAGATGGTCTGGTTTTGGCGAGGCTTCTGGCCTCCAATGACATCTACGCCCAAGTTTACATTGTGCATGTAAGCGACAATTTCAGCCATGACTGTGAGGTTAATTACGAGCGTCTGAAGGCAATTCCTGAGATTCCGGTTTATGGTGTCTTCTCGACAGACGATTTCCCGAAGATTGATGACAGCGATATCGTCATCGACGCCTTGTTTGGCTCGGGATTGAGCCGGCCGTTGGAAGGCTTGGCTGCCGAGATGGTCAATCATCTAAATGATAATCAAGCTATTAGGATTGCAATAGATATCGCGTCGGGCTTGAACGGCGACACAATTAACAATGGCGGAGTGATATTCCGTCCGGATTACACATTGTCGATGCAGTTCCCAAAGATGGCTTTTCTGTATCCTGAAAATGAGCCGTTTGTTGGGAAATGGGAGGTTCTGGATATAAAAATCCATCCTGATTACATTGAAAATCTTGAGACAGCAAATTTCTATACCACGGCTGATGTCGTTAAGCCGTTGCTTCACAAACGTGGAAAGCACTCACACAAAGGCACATATGGACATGCGCTGCTTATTGCCGGATCCACTGGCAAGACCGGGGCGGCCTTGCTGGCTTCGAAATCGTGCCTGCGTTCCGGCGTGGGGCTGTTGACCACTCATCTGCCTGGGTCGGCTATGCTGCCATTGCAGGTTTATTTACCTGAGGCAATGATAAGTCCTGATAAGTCTGATAATAACTTCTCGGAAGTGCCTGATTTACAGCCATATAATGCTGTCGGAGTTGGGCCTGGACTCGGAAAAGCAGAAGAGACTGCCAACGCCTTAAAGCATCTTATTCAAGAAGTTAAAGTGCCTATGGTTTTGGATGCCGATGCGTTGAACATCATTTCTGAAAACAAGACTTGGTTGTCGTTTTTGCCTGAAAGAACAATCATAACACCGCATCCGAAGGAGTTTGAGCGACTGTTCGGCAAGACAGACAACTCACAGCAACGTCTGGAACTGCAGCGTGAGATGTCGCAAAAGCACAACATTATTATAGTTTTAAAAGGCGCCAACACCGCCATTACTTTCCCCGGCGGCAGTTGCTTCTTCAACTCGACGGGCAACCCTGGTATGGCCACAGCCGGCAGCGGCGACGTGCTTACAGGAATCATTTTGTCGCTGCTGGCGCAGCGTTACACCCCTGAAGAGGCTGCAATCATTGGTGTTTTTATGCATGGCAGGGCAGGAGATAAGGTGGCAGCTGAGAAAGGCATGGAGGCGATGATAGCAGGGGATGTGGTGGAGACCTTAGACTTTAGACTTTAGACTTTAGACTTTAGACCTTAGACTTTAGATTTTTAAAAATAAATGTTGTAGTATTGAAAATAATGTTTAACTTTGCTAGCTGATGAGGATATAAAATTTTTGTGATATATGAGGATACGTTTACCTATTATTGAGAGTATTGCGCACGGCCAGTTGAATCAAGGGCTTGTGTCGGCAAATTTCAAGGGCATTGATTATAAAAATCTGGCTAAAGCATTGTCGGTGATACCGGCGACTATGGAAGAGATTGACAGTTTGAGTCGCAAATACCTGTCGCAGTGGGTGGATTTCGATGCTGAGCCTACGCCTCCGGCGGTTGAGCTGTACGGTGACGATATTATCAGCCCGTTCCAGGAAGAGTATTTTCCAGTGGATATACCGATTTTGTCGAGCAACGAGGCCAGAAACGACCGCATGGTTTTCTTCCTTAACGCTTGCGACCTTGACCTTGCCAGAACCAAATATCGTCTGCTGAAATATTCTGCACAGGGCGTTTCGGTTGAATCATATTATCACGAGGTGGATTTGACCCTTTGGAAGATTATAGGCTATTGCAACTGGCTGAATTTCATGTACGGCGACATCTATACAGGCTATGGATGCGAGAAGCCTGCCGGCAATTCGGCTTGCGACGCCAATCTGGTTTTGATCAGGCAGCTGCAGAAACACATGCTAAAGGCCTATGCCGAGCTGTCGGTGATATTCGCGCCTGCTTCGCCAGCCGAGAGCATGCATTTTGTGATGGAAAAAACCGGTGCTCTGATTCAGCTGGGCTTGAGCAAGCTCAACCTGATCCGCGCCGATATCCTCAACAAGGCCCAGACATGCATTCGCCGCAACGATCTGGCCGGCATGGAAGCTGTGCTTAGCGATTTCAAGAAATACAGCGACGACTCTTCGCTTGATTATGTCAACTATTCAACAGCTTTTATCGCCTTGATCAACAATTTGTATCTTGGTGGCGGTCACGATATAAAAGACCTGATTGATGCGGATTATTGCAACAAGATTGTGGAAAATGCGCTGAAAGACAAAGCGGGCATCGATAAGGCCAAACTTCAGGCCTATGCCGGATGCAGGGTGTTTGAAAGAACAATTCCCGGAATGATATTCCGGTCGCTAGTCTAATTTATCGATATTCGAATCGTCTTCGATGCGAAGGTTGTCGATGATGAACTTCTGACGCTGGTCGGTGTTTTTGCCCATGTAGTATTTCAAAAGTTCAGGAATAGTCATGTCGTGACGCAGAATGATTGGTTCCAGTCGCATGTTGGGGCCGATGAAATAGCTGAACTCGTCGGGTGAGATTTCACCAAGACCTTTGAATCGGGTGATTTCGGGATGAGCACCCAGCGATTTGATGGCGTCGACACGCTCCTCGTCGGAATAGCAGTATCTGGTTTCTTTTTTATTTCTTACGCGGAACAGCGGTGTCTGCAGTATATAAAGGTGTCCGCCACGTACCACGTCGGGGTAGAACTGCAGGAAGAAAGTGAGCATCAGCAGGCGGATGTGCATGCCGTCGACATCGGCATCGGTGGCGATAACGATGTTGTTATATCTCAGATTCTCAATAGATTCGTCAATGTTTAAAGCAGCCTGCAGCAGGTTGAACTCCTCGTTTTCATACACGATTTTCTTGGTCAGACCGTAGCAGTTCAACGGTTTGCCACGCAGGCTGAAAACAGCTTGTGTCTGGGCGTCACGGCTCTTGGTGATGCTGCCCGATGCTGAGTCGCCCTCGGTGATGAACAAAGTTGACTCGAGGCGCTTTTCCTGGTTGGTGTTGTAATGCACGCGGCAGTCGCGCAGCTTGCGGTTGTTTAGGCTGACCTTCTTGGCACTCTCGCGAGCCAGTTTCTTGATGTTGGCCATGCCTTTGCGTTCCTTCTCGTTCTGGATGATCTTGCGCATCAGCGACTCGGCCACATCGCTGTTCATGTGCAGGAACTTGTCGAAATGGCGTTTGATGATATCGGTGATATAGGCGCGGATGGTCACCTCGCTCTCCTTGTCCATGTAATTTGACGAGAACTTGGTCTTGGTCTGGCCTTCAAACTCAGGCTCATCGACTTTGATGGCTAGCGAGGCGATGAACGAGCTGCGTATGTCGGATGTTTCGTATTCTTTGTTGTAGAACTCTCTGATAGTCTTGGCAATAGCCTCGCGGAAGACGTTCAGGTGAGTGCCGCCCAACGGGTTGTACTGACCGTTGGCAAATGGGAAGTACTCTTCGTTGGAGGTGACGTTGGAATGGGTGAAAGCGCATTCAAAATCGCCTTCTTTGATGTGTATGATAGGGTAGGCGCAACTCTCAATCTTGCCGATTTTACGTGTCAGCAGGTCGAGAAGACCATTTTTGGCATGATATTTCTGGCCGTTGAGTATGAGCGTGAGGCCGCTGTTTAGAAAAGCGTAGTTCCACACCATCTCGTCGACGTATTCCATCAGGAAGTGGTAGTTGCCAAACAGCTCGGCATCAGGCACAAAAGTGATGTCGGTGCCGTTTTTCTGGTCGGTAGGAATTATCTCAGACTCAGACAGCAACTCGCCTTTGGAGAATTCAACGATTTTGGTCATACCGTCGCGGAAGGCCTGGGCGCGGAAGTAAGAAGACGCGGCATTGGTGGCTTTGGCGCCGACACCGTTCAGTCCAACGGCCTTTTTAAAGGCGCCGGTGTTGTATTTTCCGCCGGTATTCATCTGGCCCATGCAGTCTTTCAAAGAGGCGAGAGGAATGCCGCGGCCATAGTCGCGCACGTGCACCTTGCCGTCGTTGATGTCGATTTCAATCACGCGGCCTGCACCCATGTTGAACTCATCAATACTATTGTCGACAATCTCCTTCAGCAGTATGTAGATGCCGTCGTCATGAGCCGATCCGTCGCCAGCCTTGCCTATGTACATGCCAAGACGCTTGCGGATATGCTCGTTCCACGAAAGATGCTGAATGGCATCGTCCGTGTAGTCGGCAGGATTTACATTTGTCGTAAAATCTAACTCGTTGTCTTCCAATACGTTGTCGTCTAAAATTTCTTCCGCCATGTTCTCAAAAACTTTTTGCAAATATAGTAAAAAATATCTTATTTTTGCACGTTTTTTTTAAACATCTTATGAACAACATAATAACTTCAAATAAGAAAGTTTTCGGCACAATCTGTGGCATCCTGGCGGCTGTGTTTTACGGCACAAATCCATTGGGGGCGCTCAAGCTTTACGAGCAGGGCATGAACACCAACTCGGTGCTTTTCAGCCGCTTCAGCATGGCATGGATTATTGTTTCTATCATATTGATTATCAGGAAAGAAAACTTTAAGGTGACGAAAAAGGAATTTGGAACTTTAACCGCACTCGGATTGCTTTTCACGGCTTCATCGATGACGTTGTATTTCAGTTTCCACTACATTGCAGCAGGTGTGGCATCGACATTGTTGTTCACTTATCCAATCATGACGGCGGTGATAATGGGCTTGTTATTTAAGGAGAGAGCCGGCCTGAAGACCATTGTCGCCATTGTTTTGTCGCTTGTTGGAGTTTTGTTGCTGTATTGGAGCGATGCCGGGGGCGCGTTGAATACCTTGGGAGTGGTTCTGGTACTCGTTTCAGCGCTCACTTACGCCATCTACATCATCGTGGTGAACCGTTGCCCGCTTGAGATGTCGTCGTTTAAAATCAATTTCTACGTGATACTTTATTGTGCCATCGGAATGGCGGTTTTTGCATGGCTCACCGGTCAGCCGCTGCGACTGCCTCATAACGCCGTCAGCTGGTTCTACGCCACATGGCTGGCTGTCGTTCCGGCAACATTGTCGCTTGTTCTGATGGTTTACGCTTCGAAATACGTTGGCGCCACGCCGACGGCAATCCTCGGCGCCCTTGAGCCTCTGACGGCCGTTTTAATCGGAATATTTGTGTTCAACGAACCTTTCGGATTGCGACTGGCTGTGGGTATTGTTTTGATACTTGGGGCGGTGATTATCACGGCGTATCATCCGAAGGGGGGAAGTAGCCATTAGCCGTTAGCCATTAGCCATTAGCCATTAGCCGTTAGCCGTTAGCCATTAGCCATTAGCCGTTAGCCATTAGCCATTAGCCGTTAGCCGTTAGCCATTAGCTGTTCGGTGTTGGTTAAAGAAGGGATTTGATTGCTGTTAGTAATGATGCCACGTCGTTGCGGGTGATTAGCAATTCCTTAGCGGAAAGCTTATTGATTTTCTTGAAGACAATCCATTGGTAAACAATTGTCGCTAAATGAGTTAGCGAAGCTGAGACGCCGGCGCCTATCATTCCTAAAGGTGGAATTAAGAGATAGAGCGATGGAATGGTGACGGCCAATCCTACCAACGCACCGTAAAGATTGTGTTTCGGCATGTTGACACCCGAGAAATAATGGCAAAACACCATATTTGCCGCCATAAATACCACACCGGGAGCCAGGGCAACCATTACCATTCGCATTTCGGCGAAATTGGCAGTAAACAGCCAGGAATAGACGCTGGTCGGAATTATGCAGATGAAAAATATGCAGATGGCGGTCATTGCCATGGCTGTTTTGAGCAACTGCATGGTGATTTTAGCTGCCAACTCGTTGTCGGTCAGGTTGCTGATCTTTGAAAACTGTACCATTGCAATGCTTTGACCGATCATCTTCGGTGCTTCCGACACCTGATTGGCGGCATTGTAAACCCCAACCTTCGCATCGCCCCAGAATCCTTTGATAATCAGGAAGCTTAAACGACGGTTAAGCATCGATACGAGGGTTGAAAGCTGGATAATGCTGCCAAATCGGAACATTTCCCTGATGGTCTGGCGCATAGAATCGTTGCCTTTTTCCTTCAGATACGGCCAAATTTGTGTCAAACCGCAAATGTAGCCGACTATGTAGCCGGTTAGGAAGGAAAAGACAAAAGCGTTGGCGTTGCGTATGTCGAGCACAAAGATGTAGAACAGCATCGAGCACATCTGCGTCATGAACTGTATGATAAACAGTATGTTGTTGGTGCCGACACGCTCTTTGCCAAGCAGGGTGGTGAGGTTGAAATTGTGCAGGCTGTAAATGAAAACCAGCAGCAACACCCAAACATGATAGCCTTGGGGGATAAACTCGGCGCTTTCACCGAAATACTTGGCGAAATGCTGGCTGAAACCAGCCGGAATAAACGAGCATACATAGAATAGAAGCGCGTAAAACGCCACTATCAGTGCGCTCCAGATGTATGAAATCTTAAACAGAGTGCGGTACGACTTCCTTGGAGTGAAGTAGATCAGGCCGCTTCCCGCGAGAAACTCAACGCCTATAAGCAGAATCGACACGTCCAGTATTACGATGCCGCCAACGCCCCATGCCTCCGCGCCAAGATAATGAGTGCCGAACCACAACGTCACGAAGTTGCAGATGGCGTTCAGGACGCGGGTGCCGAATGTACCGAAAATTTTCTTTATCATATTATCTTTAAAAGCTAATGGCTAATAGCTAATGGCTAATGGCTAATAGCTAATGGCTAATAGCTAATGGCTATAAACCCTTTGTTTAATTTGTTGGATAAAACCTTGCCAAGTGAATGTGAATCTTTTTGCGTCAAAGGCGGTTATTCCGCCGTCGCTGTTGATGGTGTGAATGCCCTTGTTGTAAGTCCAGTTTTTATCGGGTTTTATCTCTTTTAACATTTCTTCAATATATTGATATTCATTTAATTGAATTATCTTATTTAAAGTAATGCTTTCACCATAATGACGGGTGCTGTTTTGAGCCGGACGAACCAAATCACAAACGGACATCTGCAGCTTGCCGGCCATGCGTGAATTGCTGCAATCCACCTTCACAGGGTTGTTGAAGTGTGGATGATACGGGCCTCGCATGTCATCGGCTACGAACAGCATCAAGTGGGTGTGCGACCTCTTTTGAGGCGTCGTGAACAGATACCATTTGCCGTCGGTGTGATGATATAAGGTTGAATCCACGTAATTGCCATCCAACAAATCGCAATCCCATTGCAGGCACGAATCGCGGCCTGTTTCATCAAACCGATATAAGGCTACCTTACCTGTTTTATTGGCTTCGGGTATGCAATAGATTTCTCCTTGATATTCAAATACATAAGGGTAGGAGCGATGCTCTTGGAAATCGGTAATCTTGTGATAAACCTCGAAGTTCTCCGATTTCTTGGCTACAGCCAGGTCGGCTTTGCCCTTTTTGTTGGAAAACCATTCGAAAAACAGATAAGTGTCGTTGCTGTTTGACATCACGAACGGATCGGCGAAATAATCCGATTTTTGAGGCTTTAGCCAATGAATATCAGATGGTTGAGTGTAATAACCCACATTCCAGTCCTCCTGGCGGAAATAATAATTCCAGTGGAAAACCACTTTGCGCCAGATGCAAAGCCAGAAATACTTCAGCATTGGCAAATTGCGCGGAGGATGCTGAATCGGAGCCTGCGACTGCGACTGTTTGGGCTCAAGTTGGCCGTTTGCAATCAACTCCCTTGCCACTTGCAGCGGTATGAATTCCGACTCTTCAAGAAGCCTGTTGAGGTGGAATTTGTAGGAATGCAAAATAGTGTCAAGCTGTATTCGTTTGAGTATCAATCCTTTGTCTAACTCATCGGTGAGCTGTTGCAAAATAACTCCATTGCGTGGTATGTGGCGCATGAACTCCCAAAAACCGGGCGGACCGCCTCGCACCACACGCTCGTCATCGTGATGGAACGACCAAATTCCGTACCTGGCAGCAGTCAAAACGTCACCACGGATGATGTCGAAACCAAACCTCAAAATGAAATCGAGGTTGTGGGAGCGGATTGTGGCAATGTCGGCGTCGGGAAAATAGGTGGAAATGCCTTTGATTATTGGCATCACAGTCATTTCGACCGGTAGAGACGCGCCATGGCACGTCTCTACATAAGACGTGTGGCGTTTTGCTTCGGGTTTGAAGAAATATCTATGCCAAATCCTAAATAAAATCTGACGGTAAGGATAATGCAAAAGCTTGTCGGAAAACGACTTGTAAGGCTTTGAATCGTCACCGTTTTTGATGATTAACGCCAATTCCATACCGTTGTCAATCAGCAGTTTGACGGTGTCTGACTGCCACTGTTCGACGGTGTCGCCGTCGACCATAATTCCAAACCGTATATTTCTGTTAAAATCTTGCATCCTTAATAAAGCGCAAAGATAACCAAATTATTTTATCAAATAAAAAATCATCGCAATAATATTTTGCGTATCTTTGCCGTTCAAATTTTATGATGAAGCTCTCAGTAGTCATAGTAAATTACAACGTCGAGCATTTCCTTGAACAATGCCTTTATTCGGTGCGTCGCGCCATGCAAGGCGTTGAGGGAGAGGTGTTTGTGGTCGACAACAATTCAGTCGATGGCTCGCTTAAGATGCTGGAAGCAAAATTCCCCGAGGTAAAAGTCATCGCAAATAAAGATAATGTAGGTTTCGCAAAGGCTAATAATCAAGCCATTAGGATTTCAAAAGGCGAGTATGTGTTGCTTTTGAACCCTGATACGGTGGTTGAGGATGATACTTTCAGCAAATGCATAGCATTCATGGATTCGCATCCCGATGCCGGCGGCTTGGGCGTGAAGATGGTTGACGGAAAAGGTCAGTTTTTGCCGGAATCGAAACGCGGTCTGCCGACTCCGATGACTGCATTCTACAAGATTTTCGGCTTGTCGAAGCTGTTCCCCCGCTCGAAACGCTTTTCGCGTTATCATCTTGGCTATCTGCCTGAAAATGAAATAAATTCTGTCGATATTTTGGCGGGTGCTTTCATGCTGATGCGTCGCGCGACTCTCGACAAATGCGGCTTGCTGGATGAAACATTCTTCATGTACGGCGAGGATATCGACCTTTCATACCGCATTACTCTGGCAGGGTACAAAAACTATTATTTCCCTGAAACGCGCATCATTCACTACAAAGGTGAAAGCACCAAGAAAACGAGCGTCAACTATGTGCTTGTGTTCTATAAGGCGATGGAAATCTTCGCCAAGAAACACTTTGCCAAAAAACGCGCGTTCTGGTTTTCGTTTTTTATCAATTTCGCCATATATTTCAGGGCTTTTCTGGCACTGCTGTCACAATTTTTCGGCAAAGTTTATATGCTGTTGATCGATGTGGCGCTTGGCTATGCCGGATTGTCGGCAATCAGTTATTTCTGGGGGCATCACATGATATATGATGGGGTGGGATCATATCCTATAACCCCGCTGTTTACAATAATCTTGCCGGTGTATATCATGATATGGTTGTCAACCTCGTATTTCACCGGAGGATATGACAAGCCTTATCGTGTTGCTCCTTCGGTGGGAGGCGTGCTGATTGGCAGCGTATTTATTCTTGTGCTATACGCTTTGTTGCCGATGAGCCTGCGTTTTTCGAGAGCTTTGATACTGCTGGGCACCCTGTGGATGGCCTTGCAAATGACTTTAAGCAGAACTTTAGGTTATATATTTAAACTGACTGATTTCCAATATGGTAAAAATGCCAAAAAACGCTTTGTCGTTATTGGAAACGAGGATGAAACCCAACGTGTCGGGCAACTGCTTAAAAGCACTTTGATTAAGCCTGATTTCATCGGATTTGTGACCCCGACTGGCGCTCAGAACGTGCCGGAAAATTATCTTGGCAATATCACTCAGGTGCCCGATATAATCGGTATCTACAAAATTACCGAGATAATATTCTGCTCGAAAGACATCACACATCAGGAAATCATCGACAAGATGGTGGAATGGCATGCCAACAACCTTGACTACAAAATAGCTCCTGTCGACACTTTGTCGATTATCGGAAGCAACTCGATAAACACCCGTGGTGATCTCTATACGGTTGATATTCGCACGATTAGCACTATTCAGAACAGACGTAAAAAAAGCCTGTTTGACATCGCTGTCGCTTTGTCGGGCATTGTTTTTTGGATATTTATCGCATGGTTTGTGAAAAAACCGGTGAAGTTTTTGGGTAATTGCTTCAGGGTGTTGTTCGGCGGCTATTCCTGGGTTGGCTATTGCTCGACTGAATCAATTGAAGGACAGCGACTTCCAAAAATCAAGAAAGGCATTTACAACCCGGCCTCAATTGTGACAGGCGATTTGGATGATGAAGCACGCGGACAACTCAACGTGATGTATGCCCGTGACTATACGGTTCTGAAAGATTTTAATATCTTGTTCAGAATGCTATTGAATCGATAATTTTTGTATTTTTGCAGCCGAAAGTGATTTTTAACTATTAAACATTATGTTGAACAGAAGGTTTTTGAGAATCAAAGTGTTACAAGCTCTCTATGCCTATATCGAATCGGGCGAGGAGAATGTTTCAAAAGGTGTCAAGCATCTGCTTGAGAGTGTCGACAAGCTGTATGAGCTGTTTATCTGGCAGTTGTCATTTCTTGTTGAGACTAAGCGCTTTGCTGAAAACAAGATCACCGAAAACAAACACAAATACATACCAAAATACGAGGATTTGCATCCGAATACAAAGTATGTCGACAACCGTCTGCTCAATGCCTTGGAAAACAACTTGGATTTGCGGAAATTTGAGTCGGAATTCAAGATTTCGTGGGGCGAAGAAAGCCAGGATGTTGTGAAAAACTACTACAATCTCATGAAAGATTCGCCTGAATACAAGAAGTATATGACCGACAAGGTCGACAATTTCCAGGCCGACAAGAAATTCATTGTCACGATGATATCGCATTACTTCGCCGATTTGGATGTGCTTCAGGATTTCTACGAGGACAAGAGTATTTATTTCTGCGATGATTATCATTTAGTTAGCTCGTTGCTGGTGGATTATTTCGGAAAGGTGAAGAATTTTGATTCGAGCACCAAGCTGCCTGCCATTTACAAGACAGATACTGCCGAAGCCAACGCCGACGAGAATTTCATCCAGGAACTATTCCGCGAAACTATCAGCCACAACGAGGAATTTGGCAAGCTTATCGCTGATAACACCAACAACTGGGAGAAAGAGCGCATCTGCTTGATGGATATGATTATTCTGAAGATGGCTTTGACGGAATTCGTTTGCTTCCCGTTCATTCCGGTGAAGGTGACAATGAATGAATATATTGAGATTTCGAAGTATTTCAGCACTCCGAAGAGTAAGATTTTTGTCAACGGAATTCTCGATAAACTGGCCAAAAAACTCACCGAAGCCGGGAAGATTGATAAAAAAGGACTGGGCTTGTTGGAGAAATAGCCATTAGCTATTAGCCATTAGCCATTAGCCATTAGCTGTTAGAGATGAAGAGATTATTAGTCATATTGTGCTTTTTGATGGCGTTTGTCGTTGAGATGAATGGACAAACTGCCAAAGGTACATATGCTTTTCTCGATGCCACAAATTCGGCAAGAGTGGCTGCTCTGGGCAACACAGTGCTTTCGGTTTACGATTCGGACATTCAGCTTGGTATTTTCAATCCGTCGTTGATTAACAATGACATGCATAATGGTTTGGCATTGTCGTATGTCAATTATTATGCGGATATCAACTATATGACCGCCCAATACGGCCGCGCCTTCGAAAAACTCGGCACATTTGTGGCGACAGTGCAGTTCCATAGCTATGGCGAATTTAAGTATGCCGACGAGCAGGGCCTTGTGGGCGGCACATTCTCGCCATCCGATTACAACATAATGATAGGGTGGGGACGTCAGTTGACACCGCATTGGAGCATAGGCGCCAATGTTAAGTTTGCCGGCATTCAATATGACACTTTTAAGGCTTTTGCTTTGGCTGCCGATGTGGCAGGGCATTATCGCACCAATAACGGTTGGATGTTTACCGCAGCTGCCCGAAACATAGGCTACGAGCTGTATTCCAACTTTGAAGGCGACAGAGATGACTTGCCGTTTCATCTCTCGGCTGGAGTGTCGAAGCGCTTGGAGCATGTGCCGTTTTTGTTCAGTGTCACTTACGACAACATCCAGAAATGGGACCTTTCGTACGATGATCCACTTGATTTGGATGGCAATTACGACCCAATTACAGGAACTACCCAATCGAAAAGCGACGCTGCCAAGTTTGCCGACAACCTGATGCGTCATCTGGTGATAGGCGGTGAAATTTACATCGGCAAAAACCTCGTGCTTCGCGCCTCGTACAATTACGGCATGCGTCAGAACCTGCAGACACCGACCAAGAGGGGCTTGTGCGGCTTTGCTTACGGTGTCGGAATCAACATTTGGAAATTCAGCATCAACTATTCCCGCTCTGAAATGCATATCTACGGATCACCAAACTATATCACCATCACGACTAATTTGGACCGTTTTGCAAAAAAGAGCAAGTAAATGTTTCTCAAGGAGTTAAAACTGACTAATTTCAAAAACTGCGAGTCGGCCGACATGCGGTTCTCGGAGAAGATCAACTGTTTTGTCGGGCTCAACGGAGCCGGCAAAACCAATATCCTCGATGCCATTTACTATCTGTCTTTCTGCAAAAGTTATTTCACCACCACCGATAAGCAGAACATTCGCCATGGCGAGGATTTTTTCGCTATACACGGCGATTTTATTATCGATAACGGCGAAACCGAGACAATTTCATGCGTTCAGAAAGATGCTGCGAAAAAGTCGTTTAAATGCAACAAAAAGGAGTACGAAAGGCTTGCCGACCATATAGGGAAAATTCCGCTGGTAATGATTTCGCCTTATGATAGGGATCTCATAAACGGCGGCAGCGAGCTCAGACGCAAGTTTATTGACGGCGTGATATCGCAGTTCGACTCGGTGTATCTTGGCGATTTGCTGCAGTACAACAAGGTGCTTGCCCAGCGTAACCAGCAGTTGCGGCAGTTTTGGGACAATCGCACCTTTGACGCCGGACTTTTATCGCTTTGGGACGAGCAACTGGTGCGTTACGGCGAGCCGATATTCGAGAAGAGAAAAACTTTTTTGAATGATTTCATGCCTATATTCCAGAAGTACTATGATATTGTGTCAGGAACTGCTGAAAAGGTTGATATTCAATATGAAAGCTTGATGAATGAAAGGCCTTTGGCCGAGCTTTTGATAGCCAGTCGGGATAAAGACAAGTATTCGTCGTACACCAATGTTGGAATTCATAAAGACGACTTGGTGTTTATTATTGATAATCACCCGGTTAAGAAATTCGGTTCGCAGGGTCAGCAAAAGTCGTTTGTGGTGGCGGTCAAGTTGGCGCAGTTTGAATTCAACTATCGCAAGGTGGGATTCAAACCTATATTGCTCCTGGATGATATCTTCGACAAACTGGACGACAACCGCGTGGCTCAACTGGTGAAGCTGGTAGGCAACGATTCGTTCGGACAGGTGTTTATCACTGATACTCAAAGGATGAGGATTCAGTATTTGTTGGACAACATTGAGGGTAACCATAAGATTTTCGAGGTTGCCCAAGGAAAGGTGGCCGGAGATGAGTGACCCTAATCTGACCACTTTGGGCGAGATGATAAAGGCGTTTTATCACGACAATCATCGTGACGGAGCCTTGGATGAACAGCGAATCCTTGACTCGTGGCAAGATGTGGCCGGTGAGTTCGTGGCCGCCCACACTCTGAAAACCAACATCAAAAACGGCGTGTTGTATGTGAAAGTCGACGCCGATTCGCTAAAACACGAGCTCATGTATGCAAAATCGATGCTTGTCAAAAAGCTGAATTCCAAAGTTGATAACGAAATATTGAAAGATATTTTGATATTATAAAATATTTTTGTATTTTTGCAGCGATTTTTGGGTATAATACAAGCCTTGTAAATTTGTAAATAATTAAGTATCAATAATTTAGATCGAAGAATATGATTAACTCACAGGACATTAAGATCGGAAGCTGCATCAGAATGGATGGTAAGCTCTATTTCTGCGTTGATTTCCAGCATGTTAAGCCAGGTAAAGGCAACACTATCATGCGTATTAAACTGAAAAGTGTAGTTGACGGCCGCACATTGGAGCGTCGTTTCGACATCGGTGAAAAACTCGAAGACGTGCGCGTTGAACATCGTCAGTACCAGTATCTTTACAAAGAAGGTGACGATTACATTTTCATGAACCAGGAAGACTATGAGCAGATCCCTCTTATGAAAGACCTTATCACAGGTGTTGATTTCCTGAAGGAAGCCGATATTTGCGACGTTGTGTTCGACACATCAACCGACACTGTTCTCTTTGCTGAACTTCCAGTGAAGACCGTGCTTGAGGTTACTTATACAGAACCTGGTGAAAAGGGTAACACAGCCACCAACGCCATGAAAGAAGCTACAGTTGAAACTGGCGCCATGGTGAGAGTGCCGTTGTTCATCAACACAGGCGATAAAATCAGAGTTGACACCCGTACAGGTGAGTACACAGAAAGAGTAAGAGAATAAATATGAGAATTGAACCAGCAACGACCGCCAAGTGTTTAGCCGATTTTATTGGTGCTACCAAAATCATCGGCGATGCCAACCGCGTCATCACGGGGCTCAATGAGCTTCACGAGGTTGAGGCCGGTGACATAACATTTGTCGATCACCCGAAATATTATCAGAGAGTGCTTGGTTCGGCGGCTACCACCATCATCATCAACACTGCTGATGTTGAGTGCCCTGAAGGCAAGACTCTTATCGTTCACAATTGCCCGTTCGACGCATTCAACAAGATTATCTTGTCGTACCGTCGTTTCGAGCCAGCCAAAGAGATGGTGAGCAAAAAGGCTGAGATTGGTGAAGGCACCATCATTGAGCCGGGCGCATTCGTGGCTGATCATGTGAAGATTGGTAAGAATTGTATCATCCATGCCAATGTGACTATCAACAACTGGACAGTTATTGGAGATAATGTTATCATCAACAGCGGTTCGGTGCTTGGCGCTGACGCCTGCTATTTCCAGCATCGCGGTCCAGACCGTCAGGTGAAGTTCGAATCATGCGGACGCGTGGTGATTGAGGACGATGTTGAAATCGGAGCCTTGTGCGCCATCGATATCGGAGTCACCAGCGATACGGTGATAGGCCGTGGCACCAAGATGGATAACCACGTTCAGGTTGGTCACGACGCCAAGGTCGGCAAGAATTGCTTCTTGGGCGCACACACAGCCGTTGGCGGTGTAACAAGAGTGAAAGACAATGTGACCATCTGGTCGATGTCGGCTGTAAACAAGGATCTTTTAATCGCTGAAGGCACAACGGTGCTGGCATACACGGCGGTTGACAAGAACACCGAGCCTGGAGTAACCTACTTCGGACAGCCTGCCGACGAGGCAAGAAAGAAAATGAAAGAAATGGCATGCGTTAGAATGCTGCCTGATCTGATAAGCAAATTGAAAAAGTAAAAGAAAAGCCGCTCGATTGAGCGGCTTTTTTATTAGTATTTCATCATTTCGACCAAGTCGACCATGCGGTTTGAATAACCCCATTCGTTATCGTACCACGACAAAACTTTGACCATCTTGCCCATCACCATGGTGCTGTCCGCATCGAAGATTGATGAGTGTGGGTTGTGGATAATGTCGCAGCTTACGATTGGGTCTTCAGTGTATTCGAGAACGCCTTTCATCGGGCCTTCAGCGGCTTCACGCATTGCAGCATTGATCTGGTCTTTGGTGGCCTCTGTCTTGAGGGTGCACACCAAGTCGACCAATGAGCCTGTCGGGGTAGGGACGCGCACTGCGATGCCGTCGAGTTTGCCGTTGAGTTCAGGAATTACAATACCTACAGCTTTGGCAGCGCCTGTTGTTGTCGGGATTTGCGACATGGCGGCTGAACGTGCGCGGCGAAGGTCGCTGTGCGGACCGTCCAAAATCACCTGGTCGTTGGTGTAGCTGTGGATGGTTGTGATGTAACCCTGCTCGATGCCGAAGCGGTCGTTCAACACCTTTGCCACCGGGGCGAGGCAGTTGGTGGTGCAGCTGGCGTTGCTCACGCATTCGATCTCGTCGGTGAGCTCATTGTTGTTGACACCGACCACGATTGTGGCGTCGATTTTATCTTTTGAAGGTGCTGAAAGGATGACTTTCTTGGCGCCGTTCTTGAGGTGGTCGCCGTAGCCGCCCTTGGCGCTTTCCTTTGAGCGGAAGATACCGGTCGATTCGACAACTACGTCAGGAGTCTTGCTCCATTTGATGTTGATTGGAGCGCGCTCGGCTGTGACAGGAACACGTACACCGTTAACGATCAAAGCTGTCTCGTCGTAATCAACTGTGCCAGGGAATTTGCCCTGTGTTGAGTCGTATTTCAGAAGATGTGCCAAAACCTTGGTGCTTGTCAAATCGTTGATGCCCACCACTTCTATGCTTGGGCGCTCGCAGCAGATGCGGAAAACGTTACGGCCGATACGACCGAAACCGTTGATACCTACTTTAATTTTTTCCATATTAGTAATTTTTAAAAATTTAAATCCAAACTAATTTAGTTCGAGCCTAAAAGCTACAAACCACAAAGATACAAAAATTAATTTAAAAGAATTATGTTTTTGAAAAGTTTTTTTACAATAATTCTTATCTTTGCAAGATAAATGTGTTTGCAAAATAATAATTGGATATATGGATAAGCATTTTGATTCAAACGCCGATGCATTCATGGAGGAGGCAATACGTCTAGCCGACGAGAGTGTTAAGAATGGCGGAGGTCCGTTTGGCGCTGTCATTGTGAAAGACGGTAAGATTATTGCGGGAAGTTCGAACAGCGTGACTTTGAACAACGACCCGACGGCACACGCTGAGGTGAACGCTATCCGTAAGGCATGTAAGGAACTGAACACCTTCGACCTTTCGGGATGCGAGATATATTCGTCGTGCGAGCCTTGTCCGATGTGCCTGGGAGCCATCTATTGGGCGCATATCGGCAAGATTTATTACGGCAACACACGCAAAGACGCCGCCGACATCGGCTTTGTCGATAATTTCATCTACGAAGAGCTTGAAAAACCTTTGGGAAAACGCACTTTGCCAATAGTGAGGATGGCAGGCGACAAGGCTTTCCGCACTTTCAGGATGTGGAAGGAGAAAGAAGATAAAACAGAGTATTAATAGATGCATTTGAATATGAAAAAAATTCTGAGTCTGATTGTTGCGTTTGGCTTTGGCGTGTCATTGCTGGCGCAAAGCAATGTATATTTTACAAGTGAGATCAGTGCTGACGCCTTGGTTAAGGTGTACCAGGCTTTGGGCGTGCCGGCCAGCGGCAGCGTGGCTGTGAAGATTTCTACGGGTGAATCGGCTAAAAGTAATTATCTAAGGCCTGAGTTGATTTATAAATTGGTGAATGAGACGGGCGGCACTATAGTTGAGTGCAACACAGCCTACGGTGGAGTGCGCGACGCTACTCCGGGTCATCTGATGGTGATTGAGCAGCGCGGATTCAACCAGATTGCAAAAGTCGATATCATGGATTCTGAGGGAGATATGGTAATTCCGGTAAGCGACACCACATGGATTAAATACGATATAGTCGGCTCGCATCTGGCGAATTATGATTTTATGATCAATTTGGCGCATTTCAAAGGCCATGCAAGGGGCGGTTATGGCGGAGTCCTTAAAAACCAGAGCATAGGCGTGGCGTCGCGTAGCGGCAAATGTAACATTCACACCGCTGGCGAGAGCACAATTACAATTAACGGCAGCAATACTCAAGACTCGTTTTTGGAATCGATGGCCGCCGCGGCACAGGCTGTACACAATTACTTCAAGCAGGATGGCAGAAACATTGTCTACATTGATGTGATGAACAACCTTTCGGTGGATTGTGATTGCAATCCTCTGCCTGCGGCACCTGAAATTGCCGATATCGGCATACTTGCCTCGACCGACCCTGTGGCATTGGATAAGGCTTGCCTCGATTTGATTTTCGAGTATGATCCCACACCGGGCAACAATCCGCAGCCGCTTATCGACCGCATCACCGAATTGCACGGCACCCATATTATCGATTATGCTGATAGTATCGGTCTTGGCACAAAACAATACAACCTAATTGACATAGATTGGACTGGCATTGACGAGATCGATCCGCAGAATCCCGACCCCGAATCGTTGAGATACAATGTGTTTACAATTGACGGCAAGAAGATTTTGCACAACGCCAAAAGTCTGGAGTCGCTGCCAACGGGTGTATATATTATTAATGGTAAGAAACAGGCTATTATAAAATAGCTTATTTGCATATTACGGTGAACTCATGTACGATGGTGTAGTCGTATTTTTCATCGTATATGGTAGCGTAAGTGTCTTTCTCACTTTTATACGATTTCTTCTCTCCGCGACGGATGGTGTCGACGTGTTTGACGTTGTCGTTGAAATACAATTTGTCTATCTCGTATTTTACGCTGTCGTCGGTTATTTCCAAAACTTTTATCAGCGTCTCGTCAGGGTTGAAACGGTAGCCCTGTCGGAGTAAAATGGCATCACTGTTTTTAATGTCGCCAACTTTGGTCATTACCAGAAACGATGCACCCTGGCTGTAATCGAAACCTTTGTCATAGGTGCTGATGACACAGATCGGGGTCTTTGATTCAGGCTTGCAATGGAAATTGTCGTAATTCAGATTGTCGTACTCCCAATCGCCTTCTATCACCAGACCGTTGGCGTAAGTGTATATGCCATGTCCGTCACGTCGGTTGCCGGCAAACTCTCCTTCGTAGACGTCGCCGTTGTGGTAATGGCAGGTGCCGTGGCCGCAAAGTCCGCCGTTTTTGAATTCTCCCTCAAAGCGGTCGTCAGAGCCGCTGAACTCGCCGTCGTAGCTGCTTTTTAAAAGCACTCCATGACCGTTTGGCTTGCCTTCACTGAACTGGCCGGTAAACTTCTCGGTGATTGAACTCAGATGTATGCCTGTTTGATCGACCGTTGTCGACATTCCTTGGCCGTGTTCCTTGTCGTTGAGCCACTGGCCGACATATTCATACGAATGACGTGCCGCGCCGGCTTTGTTGCACTGGGAGTATTTACCTTGGCCACAGCGCTTGCCGTCGCTCCACTCGCCATAATAATCGCCCCAGTAACCATTGAGCTTGTAATCCATATGCCCGTTGCCGTGCGGCAATCCCTCAGCGTTGACGCTGCCGGTGTATTTGCCTTCTTTAAATTCTTTTGTTACGGCATCCTTGGGTATCATCTCCTTCAGATGTTCGCCGTAAAGCTTGGCGCATTCTTGGTCGCCATGCTCCATGCCGCATTGCCAGTAGTTGAGAGCTCCGTTGATGTCTGGCTCGCCGTCGGGTGAGTCGTAGCCTGCGTAAACCAGTTCACCCAAATGAGAAAGTGCCTCAATATCGCCGTAGTTGAAGGCAGCTGTAAGGTCGATAACCGCTAGATATGGAGCGTCTTCCTTGTTGATCAGACCTCTCAGATAATAACCTGTGGCGATATATTGTGAATATTCTTCGGGTTCGCCGGCTTGGTCAAACCATTCGATGGCTTTGTCAAGCCACTCTCTGGATTTCTTGTCATCTTCCTTTTCCTCGTAGTAATACACTGCCAAGGCCACTGCCGATATTATATCCTTGTGGTTGGCGGCAAGTTTGAACAACTTGACGGCTTGTTCTTTGTCGGTGTCGTACAACTGAAATGCTTGTTCGCGGTATTCTGTCGGATTCATAACGAGTGACGGTATAATTATTCTACAATGATTTTTTCTGTTATGTCGTTGTTTTTTACAAAGTAAACGCCTCTGTCAATACCTTGTAAATTCAAATTCGCCATACCGGCGTCAAAATGCTTTTGAATAATGGTATTCCCTTTGATGTCAACAATTTCAATATCAGCGGGGGAGTTGAGCTCGATTTTTATCTGGCCTTTTGTGGGGTTGGGATAAATGTTCAGACTTCCTGTGGTCGGATTGTCGACTTTATCGTACGAAAGCTTCCCGATGAAAAAATCGTGGATATAATCAATGTAGTCGATATCATGCTGATTGGCATTGTGATACCACGAATGGTCGCCGCCAATCACCTTCAGATGGCGAAGCTCTTTTGTGCCCGGATAGACATATTCCACAAACCGCAGACCGTCGCTTTGGGTGTCGGGCAAGGTGTCGACAACAGGCCCGTTGGTGCAGCCGTTGGCGTTAATCCAATAATTTAGAATGCTTTCAACGCTGAGGCCAAGCTGGTAGCCGAAATACTGCGAGCCGCCGTCGTAGCCCACAACAGGGTCGCTGGTGCCGTGGATGTCGAGAATCCTGACCGGAGCCACTGCGTTGTGTCCGGCCATGTAAGTGGTGATGAGTCCGCTGACAGGTGCGGCTGCGTTGATGCGGTCACCATGCTCAATTGCCATGCGGTGCGACATGAAGCCGCCCATCGAAAAGCCTGTAAAGAACACACTGTCTTGATTTACAGGATATTGCACTGCCAGCGAGTCGAGTAGTGCCATCAGGAAGCCGGAGTCATTGGTGGTGCTGGCCGTGAGTCCTGCGTTCCACATGGAGCCGTAGCCTTCATTGAGTGCCTGCGGTACGACAATCATCCAATTGAAATTGTCGGCAATCTGTTGGAAATGAAACTCATTGTCGAGGCGAGTGATGTTGTCGCCCAAGCCGTGGAGGAAGAACAGCACAGGCAGCGATTCGTAATTCTCGGGAGTTTTTACCAAGTATTGTCGCTGAACATTCTGCCATTCGAAATTCTGAATCTGTGCGAAGCAGTTTATGCCGAATAAAACTGTTAAAACTGTGATTAGTAATAAGTTTCGAGTTCTCATGATGCAATTAGTTTGAATTATTTTTGCAAAGATACGAAATTTTTTTTCTAAATTTGCCGTTGTTAGTTAAACTATCTAAATAAAACTTTTAACTATGAAAAGAATCATCACATTGCTGGCTATGTCGATTTTGCTAGTCTTTTCAGGCTACAGCCAAAACCAATCCTATTTGATGGGCATCATGAAAATTGGTAAAATCAATAAACTTTCAGCCGAAGGATTGCAAATAAAAGGAAAAGTGAAATCTATCAAAACGACGAATTACAAAGCAGTGGTCGTTGACGGCAAAATACAGAAAGGTGAGATGTCGTATCGAGCACTGAGAAGAGATTTTGACTACAATGATGATTTGGTTGATCCGGAGCCAGGAATTATTAGAATAAGGACATTTAATGAAGACGGGAAGGTGACTTCTTTTAAACAATATTATCCAAGTATGACCTTTCAAGATTCAGTAAACTATAAATGGCAAGGCGGTTTATTAATTGAATCATATAAGTATAACAAATGGTATTGTGATATTTGTGGATATGACGGCTCTAAATCTTCACATAGAAGTGTATATACATACGATGGGATTGTTTTAAAAGAAGAATTGTATGTTGAAGATGGAATGTGGCAAGTGGTCAGATATGATTATGATGATTCACCTGATAGTATATATAGTGCGGGTTCTACCATTAAAACCATTTACAATACAGATGATAATGGTTTCGTTTTAGGTTTTACCACATATTATTCTGAAGATAACGTTAGTAATAGTGTTAATACTTATGAGAATAATCGTATAGTTCAAAAGGTGGATGGTGTTGGTAGAGAATACATCACTGAAACAATAGATTATAAGTATTTAATTAAAGGGACTGTGGTGGAAACATCTACTTTTAAAAGTGGTCCAGAGCAATATACAATAAATAAATGTATCTATAAGAAAGGTCTGCTTCGGTGCTGGTGGTCTGCATTTTCAAAAACACCGGATGTCACTGATGATTATTTGGACAGCAAATATAAATGTGAGTTATCGTATAACAAATACAACGATGTTATAAAAATCGAGGTGTTAGGTGAAAAATACACGTTTAAATACGAATATGACAAAAACCATAACTGGACGAAGCGCATTTCATACAAAAACGGCGAGCCTGTTTATATAGAAGAAAGGGATGTGGAGTATTATTAGCAAGCATTTCGATTTTCCTTGCGGGGAAATGATTTTGGGCTCGTTTGAAGGGAAACTGTGCCTTTCTGCAAATGGCATTAAAAATCTCTAAAAAACTAATGGCTATTAGCTAATTGCTAATGGCTTTTTATTATCTTTGCAAAAAAATATTATAACAATGGATTCAAGAATTTCACAGGCGGTTGAAAAGAAAAACTGCGGCTATAACTGCGCGCAGGCTTTGCTTTGCACGTATTGCGACCTCGCTGGTCTTGACGAAGAGACGGCAAGAAACCTCGGTAGCGCGTTCGGCCTCGGAATGGGTAACATGGAAGGCACTTGCGGAGCTATCACAGGCGCTGGAATGGTGCTGAGTCTGGCGTCCGACGACAGAGTGAAGTCTATCCGTGGCATGAAACAGATTATGAATAAGTTTCAGCTTCGCAATGGTGCCACGCAATGTAAGATGCTGAAAGGCGTCGGTACTGGCAGGGTGCTTCGCGAATGCTCCGACTGCGTGGCCGATGCCGCCGAATTTCTTGAAGAACAACTAATATAAATCAGTTAATAATAAATATTACAGCCATGAAAGGAATAACTAAGCTACCGGTTTTGCTGGCAGTATTAACACTTGTCAGTTGTGGCGCAAGCAAATCAGTGACCAGGAACAAGATGAATTTAAAAGGAAAGGTTGAATCGGTTAAGGTGTCGGAGTTTGCCGATGTCGGTAGCACTGATATGGGCGTTGAAGTGTTTAACGATGCGGTGAACGCCGTCAATAAATCGATGCGGATGTTTAATGATAGCGGAATCAACTGGGATTATTTGAATGCATATTTCAGAGCGCCAGGTGAAATGGTGTTCGACAAAAACGGATATGTGATTGCCGAGACCTTGCAGGAAAAAGATGATGTCATCAAAACGGTGAGGACGTTTGATAAAGATGGCAATATGATTTCGGAGATTGCTACAAATAACAACAAATATACCGTTGAAATAGCCAATAAATGGGAAAAAGGGCTGCTTGTTGAGTCGGAATCGCTCGATTATTATGCCAAACAAGACAAACATACGGTTGCAGCATACAAATATGAGTATGACGGGCGGAACCTTGTCAAAACAACCAAGACATCTGATGGAAAAGAATTTGTTACGGAATATGTTTATGACAAGGATGGAGTTGTTGTGTGTGAAATGTATTACGAAAATACTGATTTGACAAGCGTGAAGGTGAATACTGTTTATGGCGGAAAGACAGTGAAAACCAATTATGTGATGCTTGACGGATCGGACAAATATACCAAGGAATATAAGTATTTGAATGACAAGGTGGTTGAATACGGTTATTCGGACCAAAGAATTGAGCATATGAAGCATGGTACAAAAACACTTTCTTCTGACAGGCAGTATCAATATGAATTTGACGGTGAAAATCTAATCGGAGTGTCGAGCAAGGTAACTGAATCAAGCAGTATCATATATGACAAAGATTATTCCGATAAGCTGAGAGCGGATTTTGATTATGAAAAATTCAAACACATGTTCAATGATGAAATGGCCAAACAGAATAAAAAGTCTGAAGACAAGTTGGAAATGGCGGTGGATGAAGCACCTAAAAAGATTTTTGCAAAGAAAGACAAGGTTAAGGTTGATTTTGACCAAAAGCTGAAATCTGACGTTGAATATGAAAAATTCAAGGAAGTATTTGAGAGGGAAATGAAGGAATTCTTGGATGATAACGATAAACAATCCGGCAAAAAACTGGCAAAGAAATACAAGCCAGGTAATGTCCCGTCGGTCACCAAAGCCAAATATTCGTATAATGAGTACAATGACATAGCGACAATGACTTTTTGTGACGAACGGGATGAGATCGAATATGTGTACAATATATCATACGAATACGACGAAAATGGCAACTGGACAACAATGACCATCAGATGGGAGGATAAGCCGCTGTTTGTCAAAGAGAGGGTGATTACTTATTTTTAATCACACCCACAACTTTTAAATTACGAGAACGATAATTTTTAAATTATGAGCGAAACTTTCAAATCGCAGGCGCTGGAAGCCAATCTGGCCCAGACCCGATACAAAGATATTTTTATTCCTGAAGAGCATAAGGCGTTTATCGCATTGAGCGCCGATTATTTCGGCATCAACAAAAGGGCTTCGGAATGCATTACCGAATATCATCATCCGCTGTCGAACCACACCTTCGTGACAGAGGAACTGCGTAAGATGCTGCTTGACGACTTCTGGTTCTACACTCGTGACGATGTGCCGACCGACGCATTGAGCATACCGCTCGAGATGATGAGCAGCCTCCTCAAACCCGAGGTGGCGCTGAAGCTGAGGCTTAACATCGTCATTACGCTGATGGAATTTATTGATACAGAAGCCAAAAGCCAGAAGCCTGGCGACAAGATGATAGAGCTGGCGTTCAATATTTTGGAGGATAAATTTGAAACAAATAAGGATTGCTTTATCCTAGCCACTAAACATGCTCAGAGGTCGCTTGGCAATGTGGCAAAAAACGATAAGTTCACCGCTGAGGCTTGCCATCTGCTGCATGTGATGCTGGCCGAAACCTATCGTTATTGGCAACAGACTTCGCAGGTGGAGCAGTGGATTGCTGCCAACCGTCACCTGATTTCCGACAAGGAGTGTGAGTGTGTAGTGGGTGAAACAGGCGAGCCATATTTTAAGTCGTTGAACGACAAACTGAATGCCGCCCAGTCGTGGGATGCTTTATCGGAAATGCCATATTTTGAGCAAATGGCAAAGCGTTTCTCGGAATCTGAACAGATATTCAGCCATTTCATCACAAAATTCCATTATGTGTTTTTCCTGTTGCATCTGCCAGGCATGGAAAGCCAGCGCGAGCGTTTGATCTGGAACATGGACCGCATGATGCGCGATGCCGTCGACGAGATGGGCTGGGACGAGCTGATGCCTTTTATCGACACTATTTTTGATATATCGAAAGAGTTGCGCAAGGATTATACTTCGGCTGTGCTCGATTTTCAGCTGACTTTGGGCAAGAAGATAATCGATGTGGACCAGACCGACATGAAAGAGATAGTGAATCATTTCGAGAAACGTCTCATAGAGTTCGGTTTTGTGACACCGGGCAATGTATTTGTTAATGAAGACTGGCAACTGTCTGTAAATAAAGACCATATAAAGAATATCCGAGTATGGCTTGAGCTGATTGAATACTCGAAAACACCGTTGGAGAAACTGCTTTCGTCGTTGATTGTCAACCTGAAACTCGGAGGCATTTTCTTGAGCGATACCGACCTGTTCCAGCGTGAAATCACCAAGATTTTGAACTCCAACATTACACCTTATTATAAGAAGGTGAAGCAGCTGTCGCGTATTTTCCCGGTGTATTTCAATGAGATAGGGGCAGAGGGCGAGATTCGCAACGTCACCACCAACATGGACGAAATAGGGCTGCGACAGGATAAGTTGGTGCATTTTCTGCGCAAGCAGGTGCACACCGAAAGCAACAACACTCTGATTGCGCTTACCTTTGACGTGTTCAAGTTCTGGAGCGATGGCAATATTGATGATTTGAAGCCTATCTTGCCGAAGAACGTGTTCGAGGCCATCGACATGCAAAGCGAGTATTTCATACATATCCATAACCTCGTGCAGACGATGTGCGAAATCTCGAGCCTCAATCCCGAAGATGTGCTGATGCTGTCGCGCGACGACTACGAGAGTCTTATCAAGAAGGCCGACGACCGCATAAAACTTGATGGGCAAATATATGAACGTGAGCATCTGCGTCTGATGGATATCCGCGATTTGTATGCTTATCTGCGAGAAAAGTACAGCTTCGAGTCGGTCAACATCTTCGCTTATCTGCGCAACTATCCGTTTATTTCGGACAATGAGATTGATGAGTTTGAAAAAGCTTATAAATCAAAGGATTTGGATAAGTCAATAACATTGATTTACGCTTTTATGGAGAAGCTGAAAGAGATTATTTTCAATCCTGAGCAGAGCGAGGGATGGGAAAATATCTATCACAAACGCCATATCGCCATCGGAATTCCGTCGATGTACGGCACATACCGCGAGAATAAATTCGAGGCTATGGGCTTGACTTTCAGGCTTGAACGTGTAGCCACACAGCTGATGGAGAAGGTGATTCAGAGCATCAACCTTGAATATATCTCCGAGAGGACGCTTAACCAGATATATAGGATTTTGAGCTATTTCCGCGATGGCTTGGCACTTGACGGCATCACCAACCAGAGTTTCAACTCGAAACTCGACATGCTGCGCTACAGCTTGACCTCACGAAGCTTCTCGTTTGGCCAGTATATCAACATCTTCCAGTTTATTGCCGAAGACGTCAGACGTATCATAATTAAATTCTTCATAAAATCGTATGAATACCCGCTTAAGATTGTCATCCCGCAGCTTTTCGATGCAGATGGCAAACTCGGCGAGCGCGAGATGGCGGCTTTGATTAGCAAAAAATCGGAGGAGTTTCACCGTGATTTGTTGTCGGATGCGTTTTTGATGCAGCCGCTCGACAATTTCATTGGCAGAATACTCACTTCCTTGAGGACCATGGAAGCCACTCTCGACCAGAAGCTCATCAGCGATATCATGACGTACAACTCGGAGATGCTGATAAGCCCGTTTTGGACTCCTACGCCTAAGATGGATAACCAGGTGTTTATCGGTAACAAGGCTAACAACCTGAAAACCTTGTATCTGAAAGGGATGCCGGTGCCTCCGGGATTTGTCATCACCACCGAGGCTTTTCGTCGTAACGAGACCATCAACGCCATTCCTGAGCTGCAGACCGAAATACATGCAATGATTAAGAAATTCATGGTCGAGCTGGAGCAGATTGCGGGCCGCAAGTTCAATGACCCCGAGGCTCCGCTGCTGGTTTCGGTGCGTTCGGGTACGGCCATATCGATGCCTGGTGCGATGGACACCTTCCTCAACGTAGGTTTGAATGACGAACTTGTCGAGAAGATTGCCGAAAAGCCAGAGAAAGCCTGGGCTGTATGGGATTCGTACCGTCGTTTCCTGCAGAGCTGGGGCATGGCCAAAGGCATAGCTCGTGACGTTTTTGACGAGGAAATCAATATGTTCAAAACCAAATACAACGTCAAGCAGAAAGTCGGCTTTGCCGTTGCTCAGATGCGTGAGATGGCGTATTCTTATAAAAAAATCCTTGAAGATCACGGCGTTGTGCTTGAACAAGACCCGTTCAAGCAGATTGTCGATTGCGTGAACATGGTGTTCGATTCGTGGAATTCTGAGCGTGCACTGGCATATCGCCGTCATCTGGGCATCTCCGAAAACTGGGGAACTGCGGTCATTGTGCAACAGATGATTTTCGGAAACATCAGTGAGGTGTCGGGCACAGGTGTTGTCTTCACTCAGAACCCGCACCGCGAACGTCCGGGCGTGCATCTGTACGGCGATTTCACCATGCGCAGCCAGGGCGAGGACATAGTTGGCGGATTGGTGAAGCCGTTGCCTATAGGCGAGACTCAGCGTAAGACCGCCAACCTTGAGGGCCCTTCGATGCAGACTGCGCTTCCTGAGATTTACAAGAAGATTTATTCCATCGCAAAGATGCTGACTGAAGATCTCGGTTATGCCCCGCAGGAGATGGAGTTTACATTTGAATCCGACAAGCCGGAAGATTTCCGCATCCTTCAGATTCGCGACCAAGACCTGAAACTTGAAGATACCATAAATGCTTTCGTGCAGTCGCCGGCAGAGATGAACCAAATTGGCCGAGGTATGGGCATAGGTGGCGGCGCCATGAATGGTCTTGTGGCATTTAATGAACAGGATATCAAGATGTTACGAGCTAAATATCCTGATGATAACGTTTTGCTCGTACGTCCCGACACCGTGCCTGATGACATCGGTTTGATATTCGATACCGACGGCTTGCTGACGGCTCGTGGCGGTGCCACATCGCATGCCGCCGTCACAGCTGTGCGCCTTGGCAAAGTGTGCGTTGTGAGCTGTGTCGAACTGATGGTCAACGACGAAAAACACTGCGCCGAGCTTAATGGACATAAACTCAGTGCTGGTGATAAGATTGCCATCGACGGCAACCTTGGCTTGGTTTATCTGGGACATTATGCCACTGAGAAAATGACAATGGGGAAGGGGTATAATTATTAAGAAATACTAAAAAATACACGCAGAATAAAAAAAATACACCGAGAATAAAATCTTTTACACGCAGAATAAAACGTTTTTGCTTTAGAATAAAATCTAAAGCATTTTTTTTGTATATTTTTGCAACCTAAAACTATTTATATACCTATGAAAAAAAATTATATAATTTTACTGTTAGCTTTACTTATACCTTGTATGGCAGCGTTTTCGCAATGTCCTACCCCGACGGATCTTGCCGTAACAAACGTTACATCCAACTCAGCCACTGTAAGTTGGAATGGAAATGCTGATAGTTACACCGTGTCGTATGGAATACCCTATGTGTCACCATATACCCCATTACAGGTTCTAAAATACGGTGATATGGTATATGCTGCATCTTATGGCAGCACTACTGAAGAAACCTGGAACTGGGGCGTTTGCTTCACCCATGGAATGTTGGTTAATCATAATGTATTGACAAAAATCGGATTTTACAATACCGCCTATAATACCAATGATATTACCATTCGGGTTTATTCTGGCAACGATACCCCACGAGATCTTCTGTTAACCAAAGTTGTGACTGCCGTCCCAAACGCTTATCAGTTAGTGATTCTTGACACTCCTGTATTCCTTACGGGATATGATATTTGGATTACCCTTGAAGAAAAGGGTACAATGGTTATGACCATGGACCATTCGACCGTCTCCGACAGCAGATGGATTTTTAACGGAAGTACATGGGTTCACCCAAGTGGCATTACTGATATGGGGTTTTGTATTCAAGGCCACTTTGAAAACCATGAATACAATAATATCGTTGGATTGAACCAAGTCACCACCACTAACCAGTCGATAGAGCTTACAGGTCTGAATCCTGAGCACACCTACGTCGTTAGAGTTCAGGGACATTGCAATCAGGGTAATGACAGCGGATGGAGCGATGAGCTTATATTCATCACTAAAAATAATGGCTGTCCCGGCCCAACCGGCTTGACGGTCAGCAACATCACCCACAACACTGCTGAACTGGACTGGTCGGGTGAGAGCGAGTCATTTAATGTGAGATATAGGAACAAGGCTTATGATGTAGGTTTCTTTGAGGAATTCACCAACATTAGTTCCACGCCGTCGGGATGGAGCGAAAAATCCGGCTCGATGTCGGGTGTGCAAAACGGGACAGTGACGCTGACGGATGACCATTCCTGGTCATATGGCACCAGTAATAATGTTTTTGACGGGCATGCCTATATTGACATTTGGGGCAGTGACTTTTATAAATGGCTCATTTCGCCAAGCGTTGTCATCCACGAAGGCAGTTTCCTCAATTTCGATATTGCTTTGACGGGTTTGTTTACAGGTCCAGCCATCACCAATGAAAACAACAGGTTCATTGTGGCTATTTATGACGAAAGCGAAGCCACATGGAACATCCATCAGGAGTGGAACAATCTCTCCAATACCGGACAAAACGTAAATGTGAATTTGAATGGCTATATAGGTAAAAACGTACGTTTCGGCTTTTATGTTCAGGATATTGATAATCCATATGACCTAACACTCCATATCGACAACGTAAGACTCAGTTCCCCTGTGCCATTAGGGGCTTGGCAAACCGCTGTGGAGTCGGCACCCGTCACCCACGCCACCCTCACCGACCTTATTCCCGAGACGCCGTATGAAGTCGAGGTCAGGGGCATGTGCTCGGGATCCATCAGCATGGTGGCAGACACCCTTAGCTTCTCAACTACTTTTATCGTGCCAAGCAACTTAACCGTTGATGACATCACTATCGATGCCGCCACGCTGAGTTGGACGGAGAATAGCGAGGCGACCAGTTGGCAGATACAGCTTAACGACGAAGCTCCTGTTGCCGTCAGCACCAATCCGTTTACTCTGACAGGTTTGACTCCTGACACGGAATACACTGTCAAGGTGCGCTCACATCGGGGAGGGAAATATAGTGGCTGGAGCGATGCTGTCGATTTCAGCACACTTTTCTATTGCTATCCTCCGACCCAACTTGAGGTTGTGGAATGCACTCTCAACTCCGCCACTTTGGGCTGGCATGATCATGGCACCGCCGACGAATGGCAGGTTTGCATCAATGGTGACGAGAGCAATTTGATTACGGTCAACACCAATCAATATGTCATGACAGGTTTGGATGCGCAGACCCAATATACGGTCAAGGTGCGCGCCAGATGTGGTGAAACATATACCGATTGGACCGACGAGATAAGTTTTGTTACGGTTCTCTACTGCAACCCTCCGACGCTTACTGTCGATGATGTCAACATGACTACTGCCGATCTCAGCTGGACGGCGATAGCTGGGGCAGACAGTTATATCGTCAGCTATCACAGTGTTCCTGTCAATGCCATCGATCCGATCATTACGGGCTACACGGCTACTGATGGGACGTCGGGATATAACAGTGGCGAGAACTATACCAATCTGGTGGATAACGACAGGACTACCAAGTGGTGCCGCTCGAAAGACAATGTCTATATCGAGTTTCATAGTGAATTGAGCTTCATTCCGACAGGTTATATCCTTACCACTGGCAATGACAATGAGACGGCTCATGGCCGTAACCCCAAGGACTGGGTCATCAAGGCCAAGTTGGAAGCCGGCGACTCGTGGACGACCATCGCCAACGTCACTAACAACTATGTGATGCAAGATGTGAACTTCACTGACTATGAATTCGAACTTAACAACACCAATGCCTACCGTTATTTCCGTTTCGAGGTTTCAGCCGTCCAAAGTGGCAACTCGTTCCAACTGGGCGAGTTTAGGTTCAGAGGTCAATTAGCCCCCATCAACACAACGTCAACAAGTATAAGTCTTACCGGCCTCATACCAAAGACAGGCTATGTCGCCAAAGTGCGTGGCAACATTGGGGATGTGTCAACCAACTGGAGCGATGAAGTAAACTTCACTACGCTTCCTGACTGCTCTGCGCCAACCGACCTTTCCGTGAGTAACGTCACTTGCAACTCGATGATTCTAAGCTGGAACCAAGACGGCACTGTTGACGATTGGCGGATTTGTTTCAACAATGACGAGACGAACCTCATAACCGCCACCACCAACCCTTATACTGTGACTGGTTTGTCGGCACAGACAGTATATTCCGTCAAGGTATGTGCCAGAAAAGGAGAAGAAAATTACAGTTATTGGAGCGAACCACTCGGTGTCAGCACGACTGCTTATTATCAGGAACCGACTAGCTTTGCCGCCGCTGAAATCCATTCCTACAACGCCGTCTTGAATTGGACCGAGAACAGCGACGCCAACGAATGGCGCCTCTGCCTCAATGACGATATGGCCAACTTGATTACCGTCACTACCAAGCCTTTTAACCTTACCGGCTTGACACCTGAAAGTACTTACACAGTCAAGATTAGTGCCTACCATGATGGCTTGTTTAGCGGATGGAGCAATCAGATAAGTTTCACCACGCCGGTTCTCACGCCGAGCCTTACGGTCAGCAACGTCGGCCAGAACAGTGCCAACCTCAACTGGACAAATATGTCTGGGGCGAGTTATACTGTAAGATACAACCGCGTGCCAAGTGTTTTGGAAACCGTCATCTGGAACGGCTTCGAAAGCGGTATGGGTTGGACTTTTGGTTATTTTGGTACTACGATGCCGGCAACTTCCGTTGTCTATAATTCACATAATGGTTCATGTGGTCTCAAATTTGTCGCTAATTCAAATTGTTCCTCCCAATTCATAGTCTCACCTGCTTTTGAGGAGTGTCTCAGTTTGGAGCTTTATTATAAAACCGAAAACACCAATGAGACCTTCCAGATAGTCTTTTATGTCGGCAACACCGAACAATCAAGTACCAATGAGATGACCGTCAATACCCATGGGCAATGGCAAAAATACACCTGCGACATTCCAGAAGGCACCACAGGGTTGAGAATCAAGTATTGTGGCCAATCGGAGAGCGCATTAGTGATTGATGACATCCGCATATTTGGTGACCACTTGTTAGTTGAATGCAATACGAACAGCACTCAGCTCACCAATCTATTCCCTGTAAAAACCTATTCCGCCAAGGTAAGAACCAAACATGGAGATATTTACAGTGAGTGGAGTGATGCGGTAGAATTCACCACCTATTTGCCACCAACCAATTTAACGGTGAGCGACATTGCTGTAACTGAAGCAACCATTAGTTGGGATGAAAACGGCGACGCCACCCATTGGCAGCTTTGTCTCAACAATGACCAGAACAATCTGATTGAAGTCAGCACCAATCCTTATACTTTGACAGGCTTGACCCAAGAAACGCATTACACCGTTAAGATTCGAGACTGCCACGAATTGTATAACAGTGCTTGGAGCGATGCTGCCGAATTCACCACGCTAGCTTATTGTACTGCTCCGACAGACCTAACGGTTGACGATATAATGAGACATTCGGCCACCTTGAGTTGGAACGCCGACAGCGATACATACAAGGTGTATTACAGGACTACGGGAGAATGGATTCTCGCCGCTGATAATCTCTCCGAAACCACCTTTACCTTTACTGGACTTGATGCCGAGACCTACTATGAAGCCTATGTAAAGGGCGTATGTAATGGCATTGAGAGCAATGCTTCGAACAGCATCGGTTTTAATACGCTTCTTGATAACGTCCCGACACTTACGGTTGACGATATCACCAGTACAAGTGCTGGGCTCTTTTGGACGGAGACTCCAGGGGCGGATAGCTATACGGTTAGCTTGAACAACTCCATTGAAATCCCTGTTAGTTCTGGCTATACGGCCACCGCTGCTGAACCAGAGGGCTCGGACTATGAAGAGTATTACCACCTGGTGGATAACAACCTGGATTCCAAGTGGTATGTCCATAATGCCGTTAATGGTGTGTTTGGCGGTGCTTTCATTGAGTTCCACAGCCAGCATGACTTCGTTCCCGCAGGTTATGTACTGACCACAGCCAAGGATACTGATTCAAATCATCCAGGCCGCAATCCCAAAAGCTGGGTCATCAAGGCTAAGTTGCACATTGATGATCCCTGGGCGGTAATTGAAAGCGTCACTAACAACAATGTGATGCAAAATTTGCCCAAAACGGACTATGAGTTCACGCTAAACAACACCAATCCTTACCGCTACTTCCGATTTGAAGTGTTGGATGTGCAAAATACCACTAATGCTAGGCTCCAACTTGGCGAGATGAGGTTTTTGGGATACTCGAAAAACAGTGTTTATCTTACTGACCTCAACCCTGCAACAGCTTATTCCGCCAAAGTTCGCGCTAAGATTGGGGAGATTAACGGCGAATGGAGCGATGAGGTCAATTTCAGCACACTCTACCTGATACCAACCAACCTAACCGTCACCAATGTCGACTATACCTCTGCCACTTTGGGCTGGACTGAGAATGGCGGCGCCAACCATTGGCAGATCTGTCTCAACGACGATGAGGACAACCTGATTGACGTCGACTTCAATCCGTTTACCATAACAGGGCTGTCCCAACATACAGATTACGCTGTCAAGGTACGAGTCAAACAAGGAGAAGGCTACAGTTCCTGGAGCGATATAGCCCATTTCACTACGCTTTTCGATGTCATTTCTCCGACGCTTACTGTTAACAATGTGACGTCAACTACTGCTGACCTCAACTGGACGGCAATAAGCGGGGTGTATGGCTATACTGTTTGCTTAAACGACTCCATCGTTAGGTTTCCCGGTCAGATCATTACAGACTATGACGCCACAAGGGGTACGCAAGGGAACCCGAGCGAGGATTATCCCAATCTGGTGGATAACGACAGGAGTACCAAGTGGTGCACCGGCATTGGTGACGGTGTCTTTATCGAGTTCCAAAGGGAGTCTGGCTTTATCCCCACCGGTTATATCCTTA
>Ga0129307_1000350_pt1 | contig 74269 bp, 73 predicted proteins | sample P1105metagenome_FD_94437 | JGI IMG/M metagenome (GOLD analysis project Ga0129307, IMG submission 94437) | Capybara group fecal microbial communities from Wisconsin, USA - P1105 metagenome | ecosystem: Host-associated > Mammals > Digestive system > Large intestine > Fecal | place: USA: Wisconsin...
CCTGTTCCCATCCCGAACACAGAAGTTAAGCCCTTCAGTGCCGAAAGTACTTGGCTGGAGACGGCCCGGGAGGATAGGTCGCTGCCGGATTCCAATACAGAAGCTCGAAAGAGCTTCTTTTTTGTGTTTTCAGAAATAAAAAAAGGATGATCCCTTGTGGGTCAAAGGTCATCATCCTGTGCGGGCATTTTTTCTGCTTCCATCCAGCCCGAATAGGTTAAGATGGTAGGACGGGCATCATTATCCGATATTTTACGCCAGGCAGAGGGTGTAGTTCCCATCAGGGTAAGAAAGTGGCGGTTAAAATTGCTTAATGTAGGGTAGCCTACCATTTCTGATATCTGTGATATGGAGTATTCTGATGTTCGAAGAAGATTGCAGCTTTCCAGAATACGCACCTGATGCACATAGTTCAGCGGATTTGTTCCAACCTGTGAGGAAAAGAGACGACGAAAATGCGTCGTAGAAATAAAGCACATTTCTGCCAGCATGTTGACATCAAATTGTTCGGCATAATGATCATGAATGTAACTGATTGCTGGTTGAAGAACATGCAGATCAGTGCGGGATGCCGGTTCCTTTGCGGAGGCTTGATTCCAGATTCTTGCGAGAAATGATATTAAGGTAAGGGCCAGTTCACGCACAATCATTTCATAGCCGGGGTTCTTTGCTTCCATTTCGCTGAGTATTTGCAGAAACAACCATGAAAGCTCAGGATGATCTTCTTTTGGCAGAATGAGATTGGAGGAGCACAGTAATGACCGCAGTGAAAAAGTGTCATCAAGCATTGTTGACAACTCATTGCCAAACAGTGCCAGCGGGTCCAGATAGATGTATGACCAGAGACTGGCTGTTCCTTTGGTGGAATATGTAGTATGAGGAACGTTTCTTGAAATGCATGTGATATCGCCTGAATGAAAGGCAATCGGGTCATCATATAACACCAGTTTTCCACTTCCATCGTGACACATGCCGATTTCCAGACAATTATGAAAATGCAGACGTTTACTGGGAATGTCTGAGATGTGCCAGCGGTCGCCGGTTAATACCATTAGTGGAAAACTGACCGGAAGCGCATAGCTTCGATATTCAATAACAGTTCTGCTTTTTCTTCCCATAATGTCACCTCACGATTCTACTTCCTATTATAAACAAGAATATCTGACGGCGCAAGAAAAATGGTTAAAATAGCTCAGGATTATCTGCAAGAAAGCTGTCTGTTTCTATGCGATTATGGTACAATTTAAACATGGAATGTGTTGTCTATAACCCTATACATGCATGAGTGAAACGGAGGAATCATGATGGCTGCTATTACATATGACAGGGACAGAGTACTTTCGGCGATTGATGCTACTGTACGGCAAACGATGAATATGGACATGACATGGGATTGGCCCTGCGGTGTTGCATATTATGGTATCTGTGAAGCTGCCAGAGCCACCGGACGGAAGGAATACCTCGAAATGATGAAGGCCCGTGTGGATGAATACATCGAACTGGGGCTTCCTGACTGGACTGTGAATACATGCTCCATGGGCCATGCGATGCTGACACTGTACAAAGAAACCGGTGATGAACGGTACAAGGAGATTGCAAAGAGCAAAATTGATTATCTGCGCAATCATGCGCTTCGTTTTGCTGATTCTGTCCTTCAGCATACGGTGAGTACCAAGAATGATTTTCCTGAGCAGTGCTGGGCCGATACACTGTTTATGGCTGCTTTCTTTATGCTCAGGGCTGGGGTTGACTGGCAGGATGCTGAACTGGTGGACGACGCACTGAACCAGTATTACTGGCACATTAAGTATCTGCAGGATCCGAAAACAGGACTGTGGTACCATGGATATAACAATATTCAAAAGGACCATATGTCCGGATTCTTCTGGGGACGTGCCAATGCATGGGCTGCCTATACCATGAGCCAGGTCGGCCGTGTTCTTCCGGAATGCTATCTTTATCCCAAGTTTATGGATGTCGCAGGTTCATTGACGGAACAGCTTGCAACGCTGAAGCATCTTCAGACTGAAAATGGTCTCTGGCGTACAATTCTGGATGATCCGGAAAGCTATGAGGAAGTCTCTGCATCATGCGGGATTGCCGCCGCCATGGTCAGTAAGGGAAATCCTCTGTATATTAAATACATTAATAAGTCTCTCAATGGGATTCTGGACAATATTACACCTGAAGGGCGTGTCCTGAATGTATCCGGCGGTACTGCTGTCATGAAGGACAGAGATGGATACAGGAATATCTCCAGAGCATGGACACAGGGATGGGGGCAGGGCCTCGCGCTTACATTCCTGGCGGCTGTACTTGAAGCAGGCAAACCGGCTGATGGAGCACTGTAACAGAATGAAATGAGGTGTGTCGATCATGGTGGAAGAAAAATACAGCAAAGGATCCTTCACGCTTCCAGGTGAAGCTGGATATGAACAGCTTACTCTCAAGCTGGCTGACAAATGGGGAGCCGACGTGATCCGCGATTCTGATGGAACCAAGCTCTCCAGCGAAATCGTCGATGCAGGATACAGGATTTATTCAACGATCTGCATTATTCGTGAGCATAACGAATTTGCAAATGCGCACCCGGAAACACAGCAGCAGACATTCCTGATTTCAGAACGCGTACCTGCGCAGAGTGATACAGTCATTATTCCGCTTTTGGATGGATATTTTACGGAACAGTTTGAACTGAACACAACGCCTGAGTCCATGAAATACTGGCAGGTGTATGATCGTACAACCGAAGAAGAAGTCCCGAGGGAAAAATGGACATATGCAGATGGAAAAATTACTGTGCATGACGTGACACCGTGGCATTTCTATACTGCTTCTTTCCTGTGCTGGCGTGTGTGGGAAGAAATCAATATGTATAATCACACGACCAACCACTGGACCAGTGAACACCTGCGTCAGCTCGATCCTCGCCATCCAGCAGCATGGACATTCCTGAAAGACTGGCTGGACAAGTGGTGCATTGATAATCCACAGACCAATGTCATCCGCCTGACATCGCTCTTTTATAATTTTGTATGGATTTTTGGCGCTGATATGAAACGCCGAAACTGGTTCACTGACTGGGCAAGCTATGACTTTACAGTGAGTCCTGCGGCACTGGATGCATTCAGGGAAGAATATGGATACGCTCTTACAGCGGAAGATTTCATTCACCAGGGGAAACTTCAGGTAACGCATATGCCGCCTTCTCCGGCCAAAAAGGACTATATGGATTTTATTCAGAGATTTGTGGCAGAGAAAGCAAAGGAACTGGTTGATATTATCCATCGCCATGGAAAACAGGCATATGTCTTCTATGATGACAGCTGGGTTGGTATGGAACCGTATGGAAAATATTTTTCCTCAGTCGGTTTTGACGGCCTGATCAAATGTGTTTTTTCCGGTTATGAGTGCCGGCTTTGCGCAGGTGCCGATGTTCCGGTGCATGAACTCCGTTTCCACCCCTATCTGTTCCCGGTTGGACTGGGAGGACTGCCTACGTTCATGGAAGGCGGACACCCGGAAAAAGATGCGATGGATTACTGGCACCATGTGCGCCGTGCCCTGATGCGTCAGTGCGTTGACCGCATTGGACTGGGCGGATATCTCCACTTAACAGAGGGATTTCCGGAATTCGTTGACTGCATCGAGCAGATGGGCATTGAATTCCGTCAGCTCAAGGAACTGCATCAGCATGGAGCGCCTGCCGTCATACCGTGTAAAGTTGCCGTCCTTCACAGCTGGGGTTCTCTGCGTCCATGGACTCTGTCCGGACATTTCCATGAAACCTATATGCATCCCCTGATTCATATCAATGAAGCACTTTCCGGCCTGCCGGTCGAAGTCAGCTTTGTTTCCTTTGAAGATGTGTGCCATCAGGGTCTCGGGAATGCGGATGTTGTGATCAATGCCGGTCATATGGGTGACAGCTGGAGCGGCGGAGATGCATGGAAAAATGACAGGCTGGTTTCTGAACTCACAAAATTCGTACACGACGGCGGGACCTTCATCGGAGTCGGAGAGCCCAGCGCTGTCAACGGGTATGCAACCTTGTTCCGAATGGCTGATGTACTTGGCGTCGACAAGGATCTTGGTGCACGCGTCTGCCATGGCAAATGGCAGTTCGAAGAAACTGCGATCAACGGAATCAACGTGTACAGCGATGCACTTGGAGCAGAGGAACATACATACCTGACGGACGGAAAGGCCTGTGTTCTTTCCGCCAGGAACGGTATCCCGCAGATGACTGTTCACGCATTTGGACAGGGATATGGTATTTACCTTTCCGATTTCAAAGTATCTCCCGAAAGTACGAGAATGCTCCAGGAACTCCTTTTGATCGGGAAGTCAGGAAGCAAACTGCAGTATATTTCCGATCATCCGTATGTGGATGTAGCATATTTCCCGAAGGATCATGCATTGGTAGCGGCCTCTGTATCATCTGAACCAACAGAAACAACGATTCTGACAGACGACGGTGAGGTCCATCTGAAACTGCTTCCGCATGAGATGAAAATCTGTAAACTGTAACAGGTAAAATGACAGCCGGCTGTATCGACATCAGATACAGCCGGCTGTTGCTTTGAATTATCCGATTTTATTAGGGTTCCTTTTTCTTTTTCTGCTTTTTTTGGGGCAGTTCAACTGTGCCGGATTTTGCAATGGCGGTGAAACAAACATCAAGATAAATCTTGTGAGCAATGGCAATCGTCATGTTTCGGATCATCAGATTGAAATCTGTCATTTGATGATCATCCGCAGGGGCGGACATCACTTCATCGACACCAAAAACATAATGAAGAGAATGATCCAGCTCCGTGCGAAACAGTTCATAAGCTTCTTCTTCAGACATATTGCTCTTATACATATGCATCAGGATATAAATATTATCCATTGACATGATCGTTTTAATCATGGTAATGCAGATCAGAGCTGCGATTCGATTTCGCGAATAATGCTTATGGACCGGACTTGGAATTAAATGGAGCTTAACATAATTGGAGATCATGGAAGATGTAATGGCCATATCCTCACTGAGAGGGAACATGTATTCGTTAATATATCGGGTTGTCTGATCCAGATATAACCCGACATCGGTAATCTCATCATACCTCGGAAGACGAAAATGATGCAGGGCCTGTTTGACCTGCTCATGAATTGTATCTGTCATAAGGTACACCTCCAATGCAATGACATTATATTAAAACCTGCATACCGTGTCAAGGGAACCTGTCAACGGTTTTTTAAAAACTCTTGACATTACCCGATGTGAATATTACAATGAATATGCTTAGATCTGATCATACTGCATCAGGAGGCATCTTATGGCTTTCAGAATTGTTAGTGATTCATCAGTCAACATGACAAGTTTAGAGGGGGTCGATTTCCGTTCGATTCCCATGAAGATTTTATGTGGACTCCAGGAATTCGTCGATGACGCAGCACTTGATGTGGAGAATATGGTGCATGTCCTTTCAACCAGTAAAGAAAAGAGTGGAACATCATGCCCCAATATTATGGACTGGAAAGATGCGTTTCAGGGGGCTGATGAGATTCTCGCGATTACGATTTCCGGGCAGCTCTCTGGCAGCTGGTCATCCTGCAACCAGGCCATGGAAGAGTATCTGCAGGAGAATCCCGGGGCAAAAGGGTATGTGTTTGATTCGCTTTCCACAGGACCGATGATGAAATTCCTGGCTGAAAAAGCTGCTGAGATGATGAACCAGGGAATGAATTTTGATGACATGATTCAGCAACTGCAGCATTTCAGACGACATGCCACGCTGATCTTTGCTCTGGCCTCAATGAACAATCTGGCCAGAAACGGCAGGGTGCCGCTGGCTGTTGCCAAGGCAGTGGGCATTCTGAATATACGTATCATCGCTGTCGGGGATGAAAACGGAAGGATCAAGCCGGTTGACAAATGCAGAGGTGAGGCCAAACTGCCCAAAATACTGCTGCGCGAGATGGAAGCAAGGAAATATGCAGGTGGGCATGTGAGGATTGATCACTGTCTGAATCTGGAACTTGCAGAAAGAATACGTGCACTGATTCAGGAAACCTATCCGGGTGCGCAGGTCACATTCGGTGAATGCAGGGGCCTTTGTTCGTATTATGCGGAACAGGGCGGTGTCATTATCGAATTTGATGATGAACCGCTTCAGCGAGGCGAAGAATGATGATGTGCATCCGGCGATGAACCGGATGCTTTCTTTTCAACATGGCATATCGTCCATGCAGCAAATCAACAGAACCGATCCGGCTGGCAGGTCGACACCCTCAGGCAGCAGGCCAGATTGGACAATCTACAGGGAGGAATGATCATGAGAATGTACCCGATAGGGGACTGGACGTATCTTCTTGTCATCATTGGTTTGGGAATTGGCATGGCAGCCCAGTACGGCGTGAAGCGTGCCTATCGTGAATTCAGTCAGGTTGCTACGCAACAGGGGATGCCTGCTTCGGCCGTTGTGATGGATCTGCTCAGACAAAATGGGAACAGCTCCGTTTCATTGGCCAGGATCAGCGGGGAACTGACAGATAACTACAATCCCCAAAACAATACGCTGAGTCTTTCGGATGCTGTGTTTCATTCCAATTCCGTTGCAGCCCTGGCCATTGCCGCCCATGAAGCCGGACATGCGATGCAGCATATGGAAGGCTATGTCCCTCTTCGTCTGCGTTCTTTTTCGGTGCCGGCTGTCCAGATTGGTTCCCAGGCGGCGATTCCTATCTTTATTGCGGGTTTGATCTTTTCTTTCAGACCGCTGGTGTTTGTCGGAATTGGACTCTTTGCATTGTCCGTTCTCTTTGCGCTCATTACGCTTCCTGTTGAGTTTGATGCTTCGCGGCGCGGCCTGCGCATGCTTTCGGATGGGGGCTGCATGAGTGAGAGTGAACTCAGTGGGGCAAAAAAAGTCCTGTGGTCTGCAGCGCTGACCTATGTGGCTTCCGCGCTGGCAAGTCTGCTGAACCTTGTCCGCCTGATTCTTATTGCACAAGGGGGAAGCCGAAGAAGGCGCAGGTGAGGGCATGCATCAGAATCGGTCTGCCCAGGATACATATGCTGGTCTGCAAAGTGTCATGCTGTTCGATAAAAAACAACCCAGGCATTCGCTGGATGAATGCCTGGGTTGTCTGTTTCTTGAGAAGACGTGAAGTCGAAGTTCGGATGTCTTTCTTTTAGTCTGCATCGGAAGAGACAGGCCGGACGGAGAAAACATGGAAGAGTGAATAGGTCTCGCCGGAGGTCGACGCTGTTTCTCCAATACGCGCTGTGATTTCAATATCTTCAAGATTGTCCGGCCAGATGAGGCTGGTTTCTTCTGCGGGAACCAGTTTCAGGCCGATTTCCCGGCAGGTATTGCCTGCACATTCTGTAAGAATCAAAGAACGCTGTGTCTCATTTTCTGTCGCAAATGCATAGTACTGGCCACGAACACGAATGGTTTTACCGGAATATGTACCGGGATCAGCCCTGATGATAGCGACCTGATTCATGAGGATATTGCCGCTCAGGAAAGTCAGGTCATAATCAACGGACTGGTCTTCTGCACAGGAAGATGAGAGGAACAGAAGTGTCAACAGGATCAGCGCAGCGAGGCGTTTCATTAGAGGCCTCCTTCATGAAAGATACAATCGTCAGTTTTTCTCCACTTTTGTGAGATCAACGCCTCCGGATTTACTCTTCTTTGCTCCACGCCATGCATAAATCACCAGAGCAATGGCGATGACGCCGTAGGAGAGGAAGGCACGGAAGTATTCACCGACAGCACTGTCACCGAAAAGGTTCGAAGCTGCACTCTGCGCGGTGATAAACAGGGAATGGAACAGGAAGGTACCGATCAGTGCCTGCAGGTTGGTTGCACGGTCAATGGAAGCACCACCGACGAGAATGGCTGCGCCGGCATACAGACCGACCTGTTCATGTGCTGCATAAGTCTGGAACGTGCCGATGCCATCGGACTGCATGAAGACAATCTGTCCCCAGCCGGCAAGCACAGTGGAGATCATGATGGCAATAACGCGTGTGCGGTCAACATTAATGCCGGCAGCGTTGGCGACCGTCTGGCTCTGGCCGACTGCGCGGAATTTCTGACCGAGCCGTGTGCGCATAATGAACAGATTGAACAGGCACAGGCATCCGATGAGCAGCCAGGTAACCACAGGTACACGGATCATCTGTCTTCCACCTGCTCCGCTGAACAGATCGGAAATGAAGGGAACCTGCATCAGACCGGCAAGCAGAACTGCACACACGAGGCTGACTGCAAACTTTTGTACAGTGAAGGCTTTGCGAACATACTGGACGATGCCAACAACAGCAATCAGACCGGCAATCACATAAGCCACCGTGGAGAACGGAACCTGGAGGATGCCGTCCAGCGCTTTATACAGTCCGACAGAACCTGTCAGGTTCAGGGTGTTCTGCACACCGGAAGCACCGACAATGGTGACCTTATCACTCAGTGGGATGAAAGTGCCAAAAATGAACAGGAAAAGCAGCTGATAAGCACCGTTTGCGAAATAGCCGAGAATCAGGGAGCCGATGGTTTCCTGACCTTTCATACGGTTCAGGAGCTTGCCGATGAGGAATCCGAACAGGGCGGCAAGCGGGAGGGTAATTGCGCCGGCAAGAAGAATTCCCTGAACTCCGGTAACGCCCCAGGAAATGGTCAGAAGAAGTCCGATCTGTGCGGCCATAGCGCCGATTGTTATGGCAAAGTTAATGCCCATACCTGCAACAATCGGGATGATCAGGGCAAGCACGATGAATGCGTTGCGATTCAGGCGCAGCAGAAGCTGGCTTGCGACATAATTCAAATCCAGCCGGGAAACAATGATGAAGAAAATGCTCAGAGCGATGAAAAGATAAGTCACGGCATAGGACTTGATATGATTGATGAGCTTATTCTGCTTATTCACGGCTGGCACCTCCAGTCTGAGTCAGGGCATACAGGATGATGCCGTTGGAAATCATAATACGCATGACTTCACTCAGGCCGCCGCCTGCGACGGCAGCATTGGCAATCTGCTGGCCCAAAACAAGCACGCCCTCAAAAAGGAATACGCCGAAAATCACATGGCTGACTTTGGCCTTGCGGACGGTTGCACCGCCGATCAGAATAGCGGATGCGGCGATGAATCCCAGCTGCCTTGGCGCGGTATACAGCTGCGCATATCCGAAAGCCTGAGAATAGATGACAATGCCGACGGCGGCAATCATGGTGGACAGGACCGTGCCGATGGTGCGCATCTTATTGACACTGATGCCGCTGGCTTCTGCAAATCTCGGATTCGAGCCGACCGCGCTCATGGCGATACCGGTTCTGGAACGTGAGAACAGCCACATCAGCAGGCAGCAGACCAGGAGGAAGAGGAGGAGTCCCGTTGGAACGGTAACGCCCAGGACATCAAAAGCAAGGAACTCATCGAGCAGATGAGCATAGCTCCCCAGAAGACTGTGCGTTACTCTCAGACCATGGCCTGAAAGCAGCCAGATGATTTTGGGATTGTTGAACGGGAGCATCATCCATCCAATACACATCAGTGCAACAAAGGAGAAACCGACGTAAGTGGAGATGGTCATTTCACTGCCCTTCATCCGGTTGAGCAGCTTGGAGTAGGCCCAGCCGAGCGGGAGGGAAAGAAGTGCGCCAGAGACGCAGGCAAACAGGAGACCATACCAGCCCGTCATGTTAAACTGCAGTGAGAGAACGATACCAAGCAGACCGGCAATGCAGCCGATGGTCATGCCCATGTTCAAACCGATACCGCACTGAATACCGGGCATCATGGCAAGAACAAGAATACCGTACATACCCATGCGGATCATGACATTGCTGAGCATCATGGGAACGGAAATATCATAGAGAATGGCGGCAAGGCAAAGATAAATGAAGAACAGTGTGATGATCGTGCGGGGAACGCCGAAACGCTGTGTCAAAGATTCCCAGAACATGAAGAGGGAAGCCAGAAGACAGAGAGCGATCCCGGCAATGAGTATATTCCGGGCCAGAGCGGAAAGACGCATGAAGAAGGCATCCCTGCCGGACAGTGCTTCAGCGCCTTCCTGGGCTGCATAGGCAGTATAGCGGGTTGAGTATGCGTTATCCCCGGCCCAGACCGTATTCTCCAGAGTGGTACGGACCGTTTTCAGCATTTTTTTATCCAGGTTGGACAGATCGGGAATAATCTCGTTCAGTTCGCCCCAAAGCTGCTGATAGGCGGATTCAACCCCTTCAGAGGCAGTATTGAGTGCATCGGAAGCGGTGAAGAAATTGTAATCGGTGACGGTGTCATACACGGTGTCAGCACCCTGGTCTTTGGTTTCCACTGCGATGGTTTCACCTTTTTCAGCGGCAGAAATATATTCTTTCGCTTTTTTCAGAAGCTCTGACTGAAACTGTTCTGCACCGGAGAAACCTTCGATTTCCTGGGTGAGCGCTGTCCACAGCGCATCGTCATCCAGTTCAGACAGGGACGTCCAGTCACTGACTGCACCGACCATGGAAGCGGTCAGCTGCTGCAGAATCTCAGCATCATTGGCAGCCTGCTCTTTTTCTGCCATAGCGTGGGCCAGTTTTACAAAGCCGGGCTGCAGATGAGCATGATTCGGATCCGACAGATCTTCTGACCAGGCTGAGAGGGAAGAGAAGAGCTTTGTGTCATCTTCCTGAGAGGCAGCCAGAAGATTGGTCCAGTCGGGCACATTGTCAACCAGAGAAACATAGATATCAGAATAGACGGCGCGCTCTTTTTCACGAAGTTCGCCATATTCCGACATTGCCTTCTCCATCGCGTTGATTGCATTCTCAAGACCGGCGGCATCCTGAACGGTTGCATTGCTGTAGAGCGCTTCCGCTTCTGCACGCGCAGCGGCAGCTGCTGCATCACAGGTCGAATTGACCTCATCAAGGCCGAGCGTGCGGAAATCACTTCTTGCACGCAGTTCCTTCAGTTTATCGGAACGTGCCTGGTTGGCGATTGAATCGACCAGGCCGCCGGAAGCTGCATGAATCACAGCATGCGTCCGCATGGAATTCAGATTGTTCTGAGTGGAGGTGGTTCCGCGAAGAAAGAAACCGAAAACAGAAACCAGTATCAGGATGGCAGACAGGACATAAAGAACAATGGCCGTCACGATACGTGCATTAAGTTTCTTTTTCCTGGCCTGGGTCATGCTGTTTCGCCTCCTTTCAGTTGTGCGCCGGACATGGCAAGGCCAAACGCTGCATCAGAATCATTCGGATGAAGGATTGCTGCCACTTTTCCCTCGGCAACAATGGCAATGCGGTCACAGATCGAGCGAAGCTCCTGGAGTTCGGAGGAAACCATGACGATGGTCATGTGCTGTTCCCGGCCAAGACGAACCAGGGTTTCCAGCACCAGCTGCTTTGCACCGATGTCGATACCGCGTGTGGGTTCTGAGACAAACAGGAATTTCGGATTCAACATCAGGGCCCGTGCCACGCAAACCTTCTGCTGATTGCCGCCGGAAAGTGTGCCGGTGGCCTGGGCAGGAGAGGTGCAGCGGATATCGAGCTGCTGAATCATGTCCTCGGCCGTTTTTCTGATCTTTTTCGTGTCTTTTTGATGAAGAGGGCCTTTCAGGTAATTCCGATGGACCTGCATAGCAGAGAAAACAATATTGTCTTCGATGGACTGATCCAGCAGAAGTCCAACACCGCGTCTGTCTTCAGAGACAAATGCCAGACCGGCCTGCAAAGCAGAGGCTGTATCGTTGAGGGACAGTTTCTTTCCGAACAGCTGCACATCGCCGACTGCTTCGTACAAACCCATGATGCCATTCGGAATGCCGATTTTCCCCTGACCGGCCAGGCCGCCGATGCCGAGAATCTCGCCTTCATGCACATCAAGATTGATCCCGCGGCAGACCTCACCGGGCATATCCACCCAGAGATTCCGTATGCTCATGGCGATTTCCTCGGAAGGTGCTTCCTTGCGCTTTTCCACCTGAATAACGCTTTCTTCGCCGCGGCCGATCATGAGGGCGGCCAGCTGCTCGGCAGTGGTTTCCTCTTTTTTCAATGTCCTGACCAGACGTCCGTCACGCAGAATCGTAATGTTGTCAGCGGCTTCCATCACTTCATCGAGCCTGTGGGTAATGAAGATAATGGCGATGCCGTTGGCGGCAATATTCTTCATGACTTTCAGCAGCTGCCCAGCTTCACTTTCCGTGAGAACAGCTGTGGGCTCATCAAATACCAGGAGTTTGACCCCTGTCTTATCGATTTCACGGGCAATCTCGATGAACTGCATATGACCTACAGGAAGCCCGCTCACAAGTGCGAATTCATCAATGCCCATGCCGACATCGTCCAGTGCTTTTCTTGCATCTCTGGACATGGCCGGGACATTGAGAAATTCCAGATCCTTTCCCAGGATTTTACTGACAGCCCATGGCCTGGTGATTTCTCTGTTCAGCTTGATATTGTCAGTAATGGAAAAACCGGGAATCAGCATGAATTCCTGATGAACCATACCAATCCCTTTTTCCATGGCATCCATCGGGGAAAGGATGCGGACACGCTCACCGTCCAGAAGAACTTCGCCCTTAAAGCCGCCGTTTGAATGAATCACAGGCATGCCAAACAGCACATTCATCAGGGTGGACTTTCCGGCACCGTTTTCCCCCAGAAGCGCATGAATCTCACCGGGACGGATACGGAGCGTTACATCCTTCAGCACTGCGTTACTGCCATATTCTTTGGTGATGCTGTTCATTTCGAGTATGTATTCCGCAGACAAGGGATTCCCTCCTTCAAACAGGAAAGGGCCGCCCGGTATACTGTTATCAGATCTCCGGACGGCCTTTCTATTGAATGTCAGTTTCCAGATCAATCGCCGAGGTAATCAGCAAAATTGATGGGCTCAAGAGCAATCAGCAGATAGTTGTCATAGGTGCTGCCGGATGCATCGACATACTTGGTGAACTCGATGTCGCTGCCAGCGGCTTCGCTGTAGCACTTCTGCAGATATTCAACATCCACCTTGCCATTGGTCTTGCCTTCAGCATAGGCGCAGGCATACTTGAAGCCTCCGTTGATCATGGACATGTTGATCGGCAGAGCCCAGGTGGAGAAACGGTCAACCGCATTGTGATCGTTGAGATAAGTGGCCAGATTCTTGATGGCGCCATTGATGTCGCCATAGGTGGCAGTCAGACCGAAAGCTTCCTGGAAGCCGTGATAGGGGCTCGGGCAGCAGGGCAGTGCATAATAAGCGTTGGGCTCATTGATAATAGCCTGCTGGAGAGCAACCTGGAGACCGCAGTTGGTGCAGTAGAAGCAGACCTTCTTGCCTTCATATTCCTTCATGACCTTCGGAATATCTTCCAGCACGGCAGCCTGAGCACCGGACATGCCTGCATCACCGGTAGGATCGGGACAGTCGCGTTCCACGAACTCAATGCCGTAACCTTCAGCAGTTGCCTTCATGGCATCACGCTTGGCGACGATCGTCTCATAGGACAGGTGACGGGCGAAGGAATAGTGCACGAGCACTTCGCATTCCCACTGATTGGCCAGATCGGCAACCTGATAGCCGCAGCCGATTTCATCGTTGGCAAGAACGATATCTGCAGCAGCGGAAATATCGGCAGGGTCTTCAGCGGGCACGCCGGCGATCAGAAGGATGTCTTCACGACCCATGTCCTGAAGAATCTGCGTGAAAGCAGCGGTGGCACCCTGAACGGCCTGAACGAAGATAATGGACTTGACCTGCGGATCGGAAGCGAAGGCGATCAGCTTGGAAATGGTTGTCTCCACTTCAGAGGAGAAGTTATCCGGATATGTGTCATGAATGACGACATCGGGATACTGCTCAAGAAGCGTGCTGGCAGCATAATACTCTTCTTCACCCTGGGAGGTGGTGCCGGTCATAATTGCAATTTTGTAGGGAGCGGGCTCGGCTGCACCTTCGGCGAAGGAAGCAGCGGCAAGGCTCATCAGCATTGCAACGGCAAGAACAAGAGACAACAGTTTTTTCATGTGGTAAATCCTCCTTGTCATGGAATTGTTCAAACGAGAATATGCACAGATTATATAAGCATTGGGAGCAAAGTCAATTCATCACGGGGCACCGGGAACGAAAAAACAACGAAAACACAAAAAGCCCGGCTCCTCTCCGCCTGCGAAATGCAGGACAGTAAGGATTTCCGGGCAGAATCAAGCGGAAGACAGGAAGTGCGGGTTGTACGGATCAGGAATAGACGGCCCTTTCTCCGCCGATCAGCGGAAGCCGGCTGTAGGCCATGACAAGATGGGCCTGCCCGAGCTCTGAATAGTCTCCGCGCAGCGGAACGGCAACCGGCCGGATATGCATGCCCACCAGCGTGTCACCGATATCAATGGCAGCATCAGCCTGTACCGACTGAGCAAGAACCGGGGAATGCATGAGCTTCCAGGCAGCGGCAGCAACGCTGCCTCCTGCCTTGGGCTGGGGAACAGCACAGACCTGAGTATAGTGATGGTCTTTCAGGACACTCTCTTCCATGACAAGGGCCCGGTTCAGATGCTCACAGCACTGGAATACGGGATGCATGGAACGAAGATGACAGGAACTCAGAAAGGCCTGAGCGACAATGATCCCAAGCTCCGGAACGCTCCCTTTTCCGATTCGGGCTCCCGTTATTTCGCTGGTGGAGCAGCCGAGCACAATCAGGCTGCCCTCCGGAAGATGGCCTTCGCGTACAAGCGCTTCGACGCTTTCGTCCAGAATACGGGAAGTTTCCATGCGCAGAGAATCAAGATTCATATACAATTCCTTCTTCAGATAGAATAGTCATGTACACAGCATAAGATAAGCAGACAGGGAACTGACTGGTTTCCCGAGGGACTGAAGGATACTGTCTTTTCCTGGTGGAAACAGGATTTCAAAGATATGATCCGGGATCAGCTGGAAAGTGCGCCGGAGCTCTTCATCTGTTCATATTCTTCCCGGGTGATCAGGCACATGCGGGGTTTTGCGCCATCCTTGGCTGAAACAATGCCCCGTTTCTCCATCTCATCGACCAGACGTCCTGCGCGTGCATAACCGATTTTCAGCCGCCGCTGCAGAAGACTTGTGGATACCTGGCCGTCAAGCAGTGCAATCTCGATGCACTGGGCAAGGAGAGAACTGTCGCCGTTGTCATCGCCTGTGGGATCTGCCATGTCAGGCGCGCTGACGGAGGATTCATTTTCAATGCGGGAAAGCTGCTGCACGAAGTCCTGATCGTAATCAGGGCTGGACGTTTTTCTGATGTAGTCTGCAATCGCGTTGACTTCATCATCGCTCAGGAAGCATCCCTGGACGCGGAAGGGAGTGAATTCTCCCATCGGCTGGTAGAGCATGTCACCATTGCCCAGAAGCTGCTCAGCACCATTTTTGTCAAGGATGGTTCTGGAATCAATAAAACTGGAGACTTTAAAGGCAATGCGGCTCGGAATATTGGCCTTAATCAGGCCGGTGATGACATCGACCGAGGGACGCTGAGTTGCGACAATCAGATGAATGCCGGCGGCACGGGCGAGCTGTGCAATGCGGCAGATATACTCTTCCACTTCACGCTTACAGGTCATCATGAGGTCGGCAAGTTCGTCGATAATGATGACGATCCTCGGGAGCTTCTTCTCGCCGGGCTTCAGTTTCTGATTATAACCGGTGATGTTTCTTACGCCCATTTCCTGGAATTCAGCATACCGTCTCATCATCTCTTCAACGGCCCACTGCAGGGCGCCGGCCGCCTTGTGCGGGTCACTGACCACCGGAGCAAGCAGATGTGGAATGCCGTTGTAGCACTGGAGTTCAACGACCTTCGGGTCGATAAGAATCAGACGGACTTCCTCAGGGCTGGTTCTGTACAGCAGTGAACCGATGATGGTGTTAATGCATACGGATTTACCGGAACCGGTAGCACCTGCGATGAGCATATGGGGCATTTTTGCAATGTTGCAGATCACGGGCACGCCGGCAATATCGCGGCCGAGGGCGACCACCAGCGGATCGGTTGCATTGACCATTTTCTCCGAAGAGAGCACCTCTTTGAGGGTGACAAGGGAGACTTTCTGATTGGGCACTTCAACGCCCACAAGGGACGTGCCTGGAATCGGAGCCTCAATACGGACGGATTTGACTGCCATATTCATGGCAATATTCGGCCCCAGATCGGTGATCTTGCTCAGCTTGATGCCCTGTGCAAGCTCCAGTTCAAAGCGGGAGATGGCAGGACCGTGCGTGACGTGTTTGACATGGCAGGATACCTTGAAGGAGGCAAGCGTTTCTTCCAGACGCTGGGAGCGCTCGGCATCTTCACTCGGATTGATGCCGTTATGGACATCCGGTTCACGCAGCAGAGAAGGATCAGGGAAAATATACGGATGATAAATCGGCTTGGGTGCTTCCGCAGCGGCCTCTTCCTCAGCCCCGTCTCCGTATGTCTTTTTGCCTTGTGTATCCTTGATCTGCAATTCAGGCGTCCAGGTGCTGGGGGAGGATGCTGTCTGTGCTACGGGGATTTTCACTTCCCCCTTAACCGGCAGCTTGGTGGAAACTTCCTTTTTTCCGTCGGTCCAGGAAGCAATGGGCTGTTGAAGCTTGTCCGGGGACGGCATGAGGTCATCCTCATCCTCAGCAGACTGATCCTGCGTCTGATCAAGGCCCGCAATCCGATCCGCAACGGCAGACTGCCAGCTGGTGGGCATGCGCTGTCCCGATGCGGGGGAAGGTGTCTCTGCAGCGGATGTTTCTCCTTCTGAAACAGGATCGGGCAGTGTATCGGGTGCTGCCGGAAATGCGGCAGCAGGGCGTGCCGGTCCGCGCCTCCTGTGCGGATTGACAGGCTCGGTTTCTGTCTGCACGGGAGGCTGATTGGCAGGAGGTACAGGGGACGGCATTGATTGAGCCTGAAAGGGTGAAGTCATGCCGTTGGCCTGCCAGGCTGCTTCTGGAGAAAAAGATACCGGTGCGGCAGGGGCTGGTTCGGGTGTGGATTCCGTTTTGGGTGTCTTCCGATTCCGGGCAGGCTGATCTGCTGCCGGATCCGCAGGATCCGGATTGGCCTGCTGGGATGTAAAGATGCGGGAAAAGGCAGAACGCACAGGTGTTTTTTTCTCCGGTGTAAAATTCGGGTTTTCTTCGGGCGTATGCGTAAACCCGGAAACATCCGGAGTGGGATTCGGCCTGACAGCGGGGGCAGGACCGGAAAACTGGCTGGGCTGAGGCTGGGATTTCCATTCCTGACGCTGGGCATTCCGGAGCATCTGCGCCTGTTTCCATTCCATTTCCTTCTTCTGCATTTCAGCTTCCCGTGCTTCGCGCTCTTCCCGGCGGGCGGCCATGCCGACGCGCATGTTGAACAGCACTTTGCCCAGATCGATGCGAAGAAGGAAGAGGATAACCACAACAAAAAGGAGCAGGACAAAGACCAGTGCAATATCGTTTCCGAAAAGAGCCCAGAAAGGCCACGCAACCATGGTTCCCAGAAGACCGCCGGCGTATCCGTTTACACCGCGGGAACAGAAGGTATAAGCCTGGGAAAGCATATCTGCAAATGTGCCCTTACCGCCCGAATTCATGGAAAAATAACTCATCAGAGAGAGGCGGCCCAGAATGCTGTCTGAGGTATATGTAAACAGGATGGCCGATGCGAGCAGCAGAAGATAGGCAAAAAACAGCAGCCATGCGGTTCGGCCGCTGCCTTTGCCGGGATACAAAAGTCGAATGCCCCACCATGCGGGGAAAAACGGCAGGAGAAATGCGAGGCCTCCTGTGAGACCGAAACTGAGAATTCTCAGTGCGGAAAACACATTTCCCTGAAGATGAAGGAATACGGACAGAAAAACCAGAACGCCGACAGCAATCAATGCAAGCCCTGTACAGATACGGACTGCTGCACCGTCACTGCGAGCTGCCGGAGCCGTGTTTTTCCTTTTGGAACCTGTTTTTTTCTTGACCATGGGGCCTCCCAAACTTTTCACGAATTCTTGTCACGGCGGGATAAAGCTGTTCCCGGCATGCACAGATGTCTGAAGAACAGCTTTACTGTATAAAAATGGATTGTAAAATATTCTGCTCATCTGCATGCAGACGAAGCATATGAGTGCCGAAATGATAATAATCTGATGTACCGGGATTCAGACGGACGAGTTCAGCGGACTCTGCATCGAGTACGACAGAGGAATCGGGGTCACCGAGCACCTGACGCCATTCATCCATTGTGGTCTTTCCGGTGCATAACCCGTAGAGACACATGGTATCTGCACGGATTGCCTCCACAATGCTGTTTTCATAATCATTTACATAAAGGTCGTCGGTTAAAAGCTGAATGTTCTGCATCGGGGCACCTTCAAGCTCAAAGACCCTTGCACCGGTGATATTGTCAGGATCGTGAAGCAGGGGATACGACTCTGCAAGCTGTTTGAGGGAATCACCAAGGGTGACAGGGACTGTGGGGAAGCGTCCGTTTTCAACGGAAGTGCGGATGCCTTCAACGCTTGTGCTGTCCAAAGTGAATCCGGACGAAATCTGCAGCCGGTCAGCCGGGGAATCCGGCTGAAGGTCAAGAAGATCCCTGAGCTCATACCAGTAGAACCGAACCTGTCCGGCTCTCCCGGAAAGTGTCATAAGCCGGTCAGAAGGATAATAGAGGGTGACGGACCACCGGTCAGCACGGTATACCTCCGGAACGGGCAGAATGTCTGCATTGACCAGATGCGGACTGAGGGTAGGGGCAATGTCCCATTCGAGTTTTTCCTCAAGGACAGAAAGCGCTGTCTCCGGGTCAGTAAAAAATGCGCCAAGTGGAACCACGGACTGCGTGTCAAGGTCAATCAGAACAGCGTAGTCGACAGTCTCGGAATAGTTTCGCTCAACAGGGCCTGAAGCATGGAGGTGTGCAGAGAGCAGATTCCGGGTGATGCCGCCTTCCCAGGAGGCTGTGAGGGGAACAGGGGAGGAAAGGACTGCAGCAAGGCGCGCCGACAGTTCGCGGGAGTGAAGGGCATCATCGAGCAGCGCATTGATATCTTCCGACAGATTGCTCTCGTCAGAAGCTGTATCCGAAAAGCGGGGGAAATGAAGGCTGTGAATGCCCAGATCCAGTCCGGCGTCTTCCAGGGAAAAACGGGAATCTTCAGCGTATGCGCAAAAGCATATCATCACTGCACACAGTGCAAAGGCCAGTATGCGGGCGTGTACGGGCATATGCATAGGGATACCTCCACAACATATAATTGTACAAAAAACAACGAAGGAATGCAAGAATTTCATCCCGAACGGGTCTGCTTTTGAAGTGCTGTCTGAATACCGGGACAGACAAGATCCGCATGCATTCTTTGTGCCGAAAGCTGGAACAGAAAGAAAAGCAGGCTGCGATTTACATGAAAAAGAACAGGTGCTAGAATAAAAAAGGCGGAATGCCAAAGGAAGAAAAATGAAATGAGATACGTCTATTTGTCAAAAGAACAATTTGAGGGAAGGATGGGTTTTGTGTTATGAACCTGAAAATGATTGTGCGTATTGCTGCGCTGCTTGCAGTTCTGCTCTGCTTTTCTGCGACAGCGATGGCGGCTGGAAACATATTCAAAATTGATCAGTCGGTAAAAAATGTTTTTGAAGGCGAAACTTTACAGCTGGCCCTGCAAATCGAAGGCGCCCCTGCAGAAGGGACAATCACCTGGAAGTCCGGAAACGAAAGGGCTGCAACCGTGGATGAGAACGGTGTTGTCACCGGCGTATCCAAGGGGCAGGCAACGATTGTCGCTGTATGCAAAACCGAAAAAACAACATTTAAGTCATCGCTTACCGTGAATGTTCTGAGAAAAGTGTCCTCGGTATCGCTCAATGAGCAGCGGCTGCAAGTGCTCAGCAGGGATGACGCTGCACTCGACGGACTGCTTCAGCTTGACTCGGAGCTGCCTGTTCTGGTGCTTACCAAAGGAAATGCAGTTGTGCTCCAAGCTGCTGTTGAGCCTGCCAGTGCAAGCAATCGTCGGGTGGTCCTGACTTCTTCCGACGAAAATGTGCTGCGTGTATCCGGCATGAATGCCACTCCGAAGGCGGCCGGGGAGTGCATCCTTACAGCCAGCTCCCAGTCCAACCCGGAAATATCCGTCTCTTACCATGTGTTCGTGGTTCAGAAAGTGAATTCTGTGAAGGTGACCGCTCCGGCCAAAGCGATCGCAGTCGGCGGACAGATGCAGCTTACTGCGGTGATTTCACCGGACAATGCGACGATTCAGAGCGTCGTCTGGAGCAGCCGCAATGAGAAGATTGCTACAGTCAATGAAAACGGTGTTGTTACTGGCCATGCACGTGGACAGGCGGTGATACGTGCAGAAGCTGCGGACGGGTCCAACCGATACGGATCATTTACGGTCAATGTTCAGCAGATGGCAACGGAGATCCAGCTCTCTGAATATGAAGAAACAGTGGCTGTCGGATATCATAAGACCATTCGGGCCACGGTTTTGCCTGCCAATACCAATGATAAATCGGTCATCTGGACTTCATCGGATCCGTCCATTGCAAAGATCAGCAATTCAGGTTACATCACACCGGTCAAAGCCGGAGAATGCACGGTGACCTGTTCGAGCAAACAGAATCCGATGGTGAATGCATCGTGTCATCTGATTATCACACAGCCGGTAACCCGAATCACTTTTTCTGAAAGAAAGACAAGTGTCAAGGTGGATGAATCGATTGGCCTTTCATGGACAGTGGAACCGGCAGATGTCACGAATGCAGCGCTGACATTTACATCAAGCAATAACAAGGTGGCCACCGTGGATGCAAATGGTGTGGTGTATGGCCTGAAGCGCGGAGAAGTGACGATTACTGCGCATGCGACGGATGGCTCAAAGCGTACCGGCAGAATAACGGTTCAGGTCATTCAGCCGGTCAGAGGCGTCCACATGAGAAGCGACACGGTGCGTGTCGGTGTGGATGAGAGACTGACCATTACTGCGGTGCTTGAACCTGAAAACGCGAACAACAATCATATGACCTGGTATACGGACGATCCGTATTATGCGACCATTCGAGGCACAACGAACCGCCCGAGCGTGACGGGTCATCGCTGGGGCAGCACAACCGTGCATGGCGTCACCGAAGACGGCGGTTTCCAGGTGTCCTGCTTTGTGAATGTCGGCAATTATGACAAAGCGCTGAAGATTACGGACCTGTATCTTCAGGACAATACCGTGAAAATAACAGTTCTCAACGAGAGCAATATGAATATTACACGGTTCTATGGACTCATTACCTGCTATGATATCTATGGCCAGCCGCTTCCGTGTACGACGACCGGGGTCAACTGCTTTGAATGCAGCTATGCGGAAACACTGTATGAGGGTGAATCCACACGTCACGGCAGATTCAATTTCTACGGTTACCAGCAGCCGGTCACCACGATCGGACACGTTGTGATGCAGATTACCGGGTATACGACGGATACCGGATACGCCAGGAACATCAAAACAGAGAATCAGGTCACGGTCGAGTATAAGACGTCCAATTATATCGGACATACGCCCGAACCGGCAGAAACCCCGGCTCCGTAAGCCGCGGAATACCGGAAAAACAGAATCATGGAGCGGCCCGCACGCACTTTGCATGCGGGCTGTTTCATGTTATAATGCGGCGACAGGAGGAATGTGAGGATGGCAGACATTGTCGTCATCGGAGGCGGTCATGCCGGGTGTGAAGCGGCTTTGGCCGGTGCGAGAATGGGGCTGGATACACTGCTCCTGACGCTGAATCTTGACGGAGTGGCCCTGATGGCCTGCAACCCCGCGATCGGGGGATCTGCCAAGGGACATCTGGTTCGGGAAGTGGATGCGCTCGGCGGTGAAATGGGGCTTGCAATCGATGATACGATGCTGCAAAGCCGCATGCTGAACATGAGCAAAGGTCCCGCAGTCCATGCCCTTCGCGCCCAGGCAGACAAACAGGCGTACCAGAATCGGATGAGAACTGCGCTCCTTTCACAGGAACATCTGACCGTCCGTCAGGGTGAAGCTGTTTCCATCGAAACGGAGAACGGACATGTTACAGCAGTAACAACATTGACCGGACAGCGGATTTCCTGCAGAGCAGTTGTGTTGTGCAGCGGTGTTTATCTGCGCGGCAGGATCATCATCGGGGAAGCGTCATGGGATGGAGGACCGCAGGGACTGATGAATGCCAGTCGTCTTTCTTCATCTCTGGAAGCCATGGGTTTTGGGCTCAGGCGATTTAAGACAGGCACGCCTGCCCGTATTGATGTCCGGTCCATTGATTTTGATGAAATGACGCGTCAGGACGGCGACGAGCCGGTTGAGCCGTTTTCTTTCCTCACAGACCGTGCGCTCGAGAATACGCACAGCTGTTACCTGACCTGGACGAATGAAGAAACGCACCGCATCATTCGGGAAAATCTCTCCAGAGCACCGATGTATACCGGTTCGATTACAGGAATCGGTCCACGGTACTGTCCCAGTATTGAGACGAAAATTGTCCGGTTTGCTGATAAGGAACGGCACCAGATTTTTATGGAACCGGAAGGAAAAGTCAGCCGGGAGTGGTACGTTCAGGGTATGTCGACGTCGCTCCCTGAAGATGTACAGTGGAAAATGTACCGTTCCATTGCCGGGCTTCACCATTGCGAGATCATTCGTTTGGGATATGCGATCGAATATGACTGCATTGACAGCAGAGAACTCCGGCCCACGCTTGAAACGCTGAGAATCCAGGGCCTGTTTATGGCAGGCCAGATCAACGGGACGAGCGGGTACGAAGAGGCTGCAGCCCAGGGCATTCTCGCGGGGATCAATGCGGCCCTGTCTGTGACAGGCAGACAGCAGTTGGTTCTGACGCGGGACATGTCATATATTGGCGTGCTGACAGACGATCTGACCACCAAGGGGACGGATGAGCCCTACCGCATGATGACCAGCCGGGCGGAACATCGCCTTTTCCTCAGACAGGACAATGCGGATATTCGGTTGACCAGGATCAGCTATGAGATTGGTCTGGCCAGCAGGGAACGCATGGAGAGAACTGAGGAAAAAGCAGCGAAAGCTGCAGATATCTGCCGGAGTCTGAAAAAGAAGCATTTTCCTGTTTCAGAACAGCGGGATGGCTGGCTGGCACGTCATGGGCAGCCGGTGACGGAAAACGGGTATTCCGCCTCTGAACTGGTGAAGCGTCCGGGCATTACGCTGAAGGATCTTGCAGAGATCTATCCGGAACTGAACACATATGACCGGCGTGCGCTTGAACTGGCTGAAGTGGAAGAAAAGTACGAGGGATATCTGGAAAAGGAACAGTCGGCAATACGGAAAGCACGTATCATGGAAAAGGCACTGCTGCCTGAAGACATGCCTTACGAATCCATTGATGCCCTCAGACTCGAAGCGCGTCAGAAACTGGAGGCACAGAAGCCGCGTTCTCTTGCGGCTGCAAGCCGTATTCCCGGTGTGTCGCCGGCAGATATTGCCGTGCTGATGGTATACCTGAAAAAGAACGGATTCTACAATCAAGAGGAAGAGAAGGAAGATAAAAATGTCTGAAAAGAAAAAGGGACTGTTTTCCCGACTGTTCCATGGTCTTGGAAAAACCAGGGACAACATGACCGAAAAAGTGGATACCCTGGTACGCGAAACCCGGAAAATTGATGATGATTTCTATGATGAACTGGAAGACATTCTGATTCTGTCTGACTGCGGCATGAAGGCCACCATGAGCATGATGGATGAGCTCAGGGAACAGGTCAAAGACAGAAAAGTGACAGATGCGTCGGTTGCCCGTGAAATGCTCAAGGAAATCATGGTCAAGGAAATGGATATTCCGCGTCCTCCGCTGAAATGGCCCATGGTGATGCTCATTGTCGGTGTCAATGGGGTCGGAAAGACGACGACGATTGGAAAGCTTGCCCTGAGATTCCAGCAGATCGGCAGAAAAGTCATGCTGGCTGCGGGCGACACCTTCAGGGCAGCCGCCGCGGAACAGCTGACGGTCTGGGCTCAGAGAGCCAGGGTTCCGATTGTGAAGCATGAAGAAGGCGCAGACCCTGCCGCTGTTGTTTATGATGCAATTCAGTCAGCGAAGGCGAATGAGGCCGATCTCCTTCTGGTGGATACCGCCGGCCGTCTGCACAACAAAAAGAACCTGATGGATGAACTGAATAAGATGCGCCGTGTGATTGACCGCGATTTCCCTGAGGCAGATGTGCGGTGCATTCTTGTGCTGGATGCCACAACAGGACAGAACGGACTGGCTCAGGCGAAAGCGTTCAAGGAAGTGTGCGAGGTGGGCGGCATTATCCTCACCAAACTGGACGGCACGGCCAAGGGCGGTATTGCACTGGCCATCCGTCAGGAACTCGCTGTTCCTGTGTGGTATATCGGTGTAGGCGAAGGAATTGATGATTTGCAGCCTTTTGATGCCAGAGAGTTTATCAATGCTCTTTTTGGTGAAGGCAATGAGAATGCCTGAGATGAGGAAGGTGAAACTATGCCCTCACTGACTCCCTACAGACAGGATCTGGATTATGGGTATGCGCCGGGGTTCTTTCCATCGATGGAATGTCTGATCAAACGGCCGGAGTGTGCAAGAAGAGTTCTGCTGAAAACAGACGCGCAGGGCACTGAGGCGGCTGAAAAACTCATCCGGCTGGCAGAAAAGCTGCATGTCAGGGTGGAGTTTGCAGACAAAGTGCTGAAATGGGTTTCGGGAAAGGACAACTGCTACGCCGCGGTGGTCTTTGAAAAGCAGGAGCAGATCCTCGCAGCGGCCATGCCGCATATTGTGCTGCATCATCCCTCTGACAGCGGGAATGTCGGAACCATTATGAGAACAGCACTGGGGCTTGGGTTTGAAGACGTTGCGCTTATTCGCCCCTGCGTCGATGTGTTTGATCCGCATACGGTGCGGTCCAGTATGGGCAGCCTGTTTTCACTGAATGTTCATGTTTATTCCGATTTTGAAGCATATCGCACAGCTTATCCTGAACACTTTTTGTATCCGTTTATGCTCGACGCATCCATTCCGCTCTCAAGCGTTATGGAAAATGAGATTCCGGAACGGTTCGCTCTCGTTTTCGGCAATGAAGGAAGCGGACTTCCTCATGAATTCTCGTCCTTTGGGCAGGCTGTGAGGATTGAAAGCAACGCAAAGATTGATTCTCTGAACCTTTCTGTGGCTGCTGCGATCGGCATGTATGCCTTTTCCGGAAAAGCAGGACTGAGAGCAGCCGGGGAACAGGGGACGGCTGAAAAATAAGACGCCCGGGTGTAATCATACAGACCTGTCCGGAACACATCTGACTGTTCCGGACATTTTCTTATCATTCCAATGACCATATCCGATCCCGTGACGTATGGAAGATGAAAAAACCGAAAAAAATCAGTCGGCATTCATAAGAAATGCGGTAAAAATGCGAAAGTAGGGGCAGGTGACCCTTTTCAAACATTCGCAAATTGTGTATAATGAACAAAACATTAATGATGATCAGGAGGTGGGTTCCATGCAGGACCGCTTTAATACAACGAAACTGGCACCGATTCAGGAGTCCGGAAATGAGGCCCAGAACATCCTCATGTATGTTTATGATGCGCTTCAGGCAAAAGGATACGATCCGATTACTCAGATGGTCGGTTATATAATTTCCGGAGACCCCACCTATATCACAAGTTATAATTCTGCACGAAGCCTGATCTGCAGGCTGGAGCGGGATGAAATCCTCGAAGAGGTTGTCAGGTTCTATGTCAGAGGCCATCTGGACGCAGATGAGACATAATGCCGGAAAGTATCCCTTCAGACAGATGATCAGCATGAAAAGAACGCAGCGGACATGATGCATTGTTTCCGCTGCGTTTTGTTATCTTTCAAATGCAAGGCCGATCACGACGGTCTTCTGATGCGCTGCATGACACCGATGATCTCTCCCGAGAGCAGCACGGTCAGCATGGACCAGACGATGCGTGAAAAGGGAATATAGGAAAGGGAAAGAAGCAGGACGGTCATGTCACTGACAAGGTAGATGATGCGGATATCGCATTTCAGACGCGCGGATAATCCCATGGCAATGGCATCGTCCCCACTGGTTGCACCGCCGGCCAAAACGCATAAACCAGCACCGACACCGATGAACAGTGCGCCGGTTACAGCACTGAGAAAAGGAGAAAGAAGCAGCGACGGGAACAGGGGAGCGTATGGATCAAGAAGAAGATAAAAGACGGAATAGGCAGCACTTGCGATGACGGACCGGACCAAAAAAGGTTTTCCCAGTCTGGAAATCCCGTACAGGTAGCACAGGCCATTCAGGAGGATGCTTGAAAAAGCCGGAGACAAATGAATCCAATGGTACAGAAGCAGTGTCATTCCCAGAACACCGCCCTCTGTAATGGAGGACCTCGCATGAATATTGCAGATACCGACTGCCTGAATCAATGCACCGAGCAGCAGGAGCGGGAGGTCACGCTGTAGCTTTTTCACATCATCACGCCTTTCAGCAGGTATTGTAACATGCTCTTTCACGGAAAGCAAAATGCAATAATGGACGAAATGGCATAAAGACGACCGAATTATCAGACGCAAAGGAAAAAGCCAACTTTCTTTTGTTCAAAGGCTTTCTTTTGCGTTGTCGATAGGGTATAATCGGTTATGGACTGCCGATTTTGCCATGAAAGAGGTTGTTGCGATGAGCGATTTTGTCAGCACGTGGAACAAGGACACCTTTCTGACCTACCCTGTTGGCCCGCTTGGACTGATAGCCATGCGTGGAACAGAAGAACTTGGCGAAAAGATTGACCGGTGGCTTATTCATTGGCGTGACCATACTGATGCAACTGTTCCCGGCGATATGTCGACAACTCCCGGCGCACAGCGTCAGGACTTTCTTGTGAAAACAGTCTGCCCCCGTTTTGGCAACGGCGAAGGCAAGGGTATGATCAAGGAAACCATCCGCGGATATGATATTTATATTCTCTGCGATGTCGGCGCCTATAACTGCACCTATAAAATGTATGGGCAGGATGTTCCCATGGGACCGGATGAGCATTTTGCCGATCTGAAGCGTATCATTGCGGCTATGAACGGAAAGGCAAAGCGCATCAATGTGATTATGCCTATGCTCTATGAAGGCCGTCAGCACCGCAGAACCAGTCGTGAGAGCCTTGACTGTGCCATGATGCTTCAGGACCTCATTCATATGGGTGTGAGCAATATTATTACGTTCGATGCCCATGACCCGCGCGTGCAGAATGCCATTCCGACAGGCGGATTTGAAAGTATCATGCCGTCTTACCAGGTGTTTAAGGCGCTTCTCAAGAAAGACAAGACCCTTCAGATCGATAAGGACCACCTGATGGTTGTCTCCCCGGATGAAGGCGCGATTGACAGGAACATTTTCTATGCCTCCGTTCTCGGCCTGGATATGGGAATGTTCTATAAGCGGCGCGACTATACACGGATTGTCAACGGACGGAATCCGATTATTGCTCACGAATATATTGGCGACAGCGTTGAAGGAAAAGATGTATTTGTTGCCGATGACATCATTTCTTCCGGCGAATCGGTGATTGAGCTGGCCAAAGAACTGAAAAAGCGTCATGCAAACCGCATTTTTGCTGCCGCAACCTTTGCACTGTTTACCAATGGCATTGAGGAATACAATAAGGCTTACAAAGAAGGCATTATTGACCGCGTGATTTCTACGAACCTGACGTATCGCCGTCCCGAACTTCGGGAAGCTCCCTGGTTTGTGGAAGCAGATATGAGCAAATATATCTCGTACATCATTGCCACGCTCAATCATGATCGTTCACTGAGCGGGCTTCTGAATCCCTACGATCGAATTCACCGGCTGCTTGATAAATACAACCTGGAGCAGAAAGCGGCTGGGATAAGGTTGGTTTAATATGGAAAATGAATTCAGGGTCCGGCCAACGTCTCCCGTCGACCGGGATCAAATCATTGAATTGAAGCTTGATATCCTGCAGAGCCGATACAAAGGCTATCTTCCTGAGAAAAACCTCGGCAAAATGGATAGAGCCTATGTTGCCGGCGTCGTCGATCAGTGGATGGACAACCAGGCATGTCAGGTGGGGATTCTGACCTCTGATAATAAAGCACTGGGGTACATCGTATGCACACCGGACCCCGAACTGCAGGGTTGGGGTCTGATCCTTGATGCAGGGGCCAGGGATACTGTTTCCTGTGATGAAATAGAAAAAATGTTTCGCTGGGCAAATACAGTCCTCAGGGGAAAGGGCTGCCAGAGGACGCATGTCTGGCTTCTCCAGGACAACCTGAGAGCACGCTTCATGATTGAATCGTTCGGATTTAAGGCCCAAAAAGAGATGAAGCTGGTACAGATTGCAGATTACACCATGACGGAAAGACATTATGTTTACTCGTGAAAAAGAAATGCCGCACAGGAATGTTCAAGTCCTGTGCGGCATTTCTTTATGTCGGAAAGCGCTAGTTTAGTTTTCGAGAGCTTCTTTTACCTTCATCATAATGGCGCATTCCATTCTTTTGCGGAACAGTTCGCAGCCAGGCTGATAAATCCCGCGGATGGATCCGCTGGCATGGTAGGCGTTGGCTGCACATCCTCCGGAACAATAGAGTTTGGCCCAGCAGTCCCTGCATTCTTCCCGGGCATATGCATTGCAGGAACGGAAGGATTCACGGAGTTCGGTATTGGTCACGCCGTCCCAGATATTGCCGAGTTTATACTGTTCATCACCGACAAACTGATGACACGGGTAGAGATCGCCCCAGGGGGTCACAGCCATGTATTCCGTACCGGAGCCGCAGCCGGATAACCGTTTATAGATGCAGGGGCCGCCTTCAAGATCGATCATATAATGATAGAAGGTGATGGGGTGTCCCTCTTTTTTTCTGCGGAGCATATCTTTCGCAAGGATTTCGTATTGTTCTTTGACAATTTCGATATCCTCGGGAGTCAGTGCGGCCGGATCATCCGGTGCACACACAACCGGTTCAATGGACAGTTCAGTGAAACCAAGATCGGCCATATGAAAGAGATCTTTGGTAAAATCCGGGTTCGCATGGGTGAATGTGCCGCGCATATAATAATGCTGGTTTCCGCGCGCCTTCACGAGTTTCTGAAATTTCGGAACAATGCGGTCATAGCTGCCGTGCCCGGCGTAATCAACGCGCAGGCGGTCATGGATTTCTTTGCGACCGTCAAGGCTGAGAACAACATTGCTCATTTCTTTGTTTGCGAACTCAATGACATCGTCATCGATCAGCATGCCGTTGGTCGTGAGGGTGAAACGGAAATTTTTACCATGCTCTTTCTCCACGCTCCGGGCATAGGCAACCAGCTGCTTTACGACATCCCAGTTCATGAGCGGTTCTCCGCCAAAGAAGTCGACTTCCAGATTGCGTCGCGATCCGGAAGCGGCGATCAGGAAGTCAAGCGCCTGCTTTCCGACTTCAAAGGACATAAGCGCTCTTTCACCATGGAATCGTCCCTGCGATGCAAAACAATAGGAACAATTCAGATTACAGGTATGAGCAACGTGAAGGCAAAGTGCTTTGACAACGTCACCGGACCGTTCCTTGAGCGTTCCGGCCATGGAACTGTACGTATCGGGTGAAAAGAGACGGCCTTCCTTTTTCAGATTCTCGATGTCTGAAATGCAAAGCTCGATGTCTTCTTTTGTTACATCCGCACGGTCAGCATACCGGGAAAGAATGGTGGAGACAATCTCATCATGTTCTTTCGTCTCATACATGGCGATGATATCATAGGCGACCTCATCGACAGAATGGATGGAACCGGAACATGTGTCGATGACAATATTACATCCATTAAGCTTATACTGGTGAACCATAGAACCTCCCGTTGGACGATGATAAAAAAAGCGTCGCCCGTGGGCGACTGCTTTCTGGCTTACTTGTCAGCCTTTTCACACTGCTGATTGGCCACGCCGCAGCTGGTCTTGCATGCGGACTGGCACGAAGTCTGGCATTCACCGCATCCGCCATTTTTTGCGCTCTCGCACAGATTGCGGGTGTTCAATGTCCTGATCCTTTCCATAACCGGCATCTCCTATCTATAGGATATTGACAGCAGGACCGGGATTACTCCCCGCCGTCTGTCGACAAAAGTCAGTATAGCATATGCGAAAAAAGGCGTCAAGCACACAGACAGAGTCCGGAGGAGAAGAAAATGGCTGAAATGAATGAAATGGAAGGCGTGAAAAAACGCACATCCGGTCAGGCGGTACAGCCAGGACAAACCGGATGTGCGTTGAAAGAAGACGGATCTTTTATCCATTGTCAACGGGAAGGGACACAGGGCAGGCAGGGGCCGCTTCTGTGTTCTGAAAGGACTATAGGTGCATCTCAGCGTTTGAAGGGGTCAGGGCTGGAGAGCGTACGTCTGAATGGCCTTGATGATTTCGGGGAATGGCCAGGTCAGCGTCTGGCGTTTCAGGAAACCGAAGAGTTCACCGTTCCCTGTGAATGCGTTATTGTCCCAGACCAGACAGGGCATGCTTCGTGCGGATGCGTTGGCAACATACCATGCGAAGAAATCCACACGGTCCTGCAGATTCTTTTTATCGAGCGCACCGTATTCGCCGATCACAACCGGGATTCCCTTGGCGACAAAGTGCCGGTAGAGTTTGTCCATGAACGAAGTCACAGCATTCTGGTCTGCACGCCTTGTGACACTGAAAGAACCGGGGCCTTTCAGATTCAGAGCAAAATCATAAGGTGTGTAGGCATGAACAGAGACGATCAGGCGATCCTGAGCAGAATCTTCAGGAAGCACATAATAAGGTGACAGTGCTCCATCCGGGGAAGCATCATACCCTGGAAGCATGAGATAACGTTCGGCATTCTTGCCTCCGGCTGCGCGTACAGTCTGTACGAAAATCTGATTGAGCCGGGAAATCTCCTTTGCACTGTCGACACAGCGTGCGTCGAGCGGGTTCAGCCACCATTCCACATCCGTATCCTTAAGCCGTGGTTCGTTAAACGATTCAAGGATCAGATGCTCATCGTAATCACGAAAACGTTCGGCGATCTGAGACCATACAGCCGTAAGATATCTTTCCGATGTTTCCGCATGGGCACTGTCAGGATAATAATACGCCTCACCGACGTCGTGATGGGTGTTGAGAATCACATAGAATCCTTCCTCCATGCACCAGTCGACGACTTCCTGAACACGATCCATCCATGCATCACTGATCCGGAAATCAGCGTCCACATGATTATGCCAGCTGGTCGGAATACGAATGGAACGGAAGCCGGCATCACGAACAGCAGCGATCATTTCCCGGGATGTTTTTATGCCGCACCAGTATCTTTCGAGCGTCAGTTCGTTTCCAATCAATGAATCATTATACGCATCAAATGTGTTGCCGAGATTCCAGCCGGCACCCAGATTGCGCACAAATGCCAGAGCAGGGGAGTCGGGAGGAGAAAAAGATTTGAGATTGTCCAGTTCAGGGACGAGCACTTCCTCGGCAAGAGACGGAACAACAAACATAACCAGGGACATAAAAAGAAGCAGCATGCGGTAAACCTGTTTCATGGCATGAATCTCCTTTGGTAATCTTTGCATTATAGTAATTCATTTTTTCGTGAAGTTCAAGTGATTCAGTTTTACAGGATCATGGATGGCGGAGCCATGGGGCAAGATACGCAAAAGCAGCAGGAAACGTGCTGAAAAGATTTGGAAAAAGCATTGCAAAACCCGAACGTTCGTGATAAACTATTCATACTAATGAACTACCAAATGCGACCGACATTCAAATATTTTTCCATTTGTTCTTGTCTTGCTTTGACTTGTGAAAGGCAGTGATCATGTTGGGAGCAGGGTATGCAAATCGCGTTTTTGATTTCCGGAATGACAACAAAATATCCAGAAATATGCTTGCCACCTTGCTGCAGGTTTCTCCAAGCAATATTGCCAAGGTGGAATCCGGAGAGCAGATTCCCAGCCAGGAATGGTGGGACAAATTCCTTTATCTGGAGCAGCACTACAATAACTACAACAGATAGCATGTGGAACTGCATGGCGGGAAAATGCAGTCATATGCGTTCACAGGATGACTGATGCGTGAATGACATGGAGCAAAACGCTGTTTTTCGTCTGTGGTCTGCTCCGATTCAAACCTTCCAGGGAGAAAACGGAATACGGAATGAAATATGCCGGCAGCATGATCTGGCATATGTCAGTGTTTGTTTGACGTTCAAAAGCCTTATCCTGCGCATCCCGTCCATGCGACTCTGTATCATGCAGCATGTGTCCCGTCGTGAAATCATTTCATGGCAGCATCACAGTTGGCAGACTGAAAATGAAAATGAACAGACAGGATGTGCGATGACTGTAGGTTTGTGTGCATTGACAGAACCTTTCGTGCATGGTAACATCCTTTTCACAGCATAAGCTGCAGCAGGCCCGGACAACCGGCAGCCGATTCATTTGTGTTCTTTGCAAAAACATGACGGTATCATAAGGTACTGAAAGCCATCCGAAGATGACTTCCGGCGCCTTTTTGTTTTGCCGCGAAAAAGATGGAAAAAACTGGAGGTTTATGAAACATGAAAACATGGACTGCGTTTGTTCTGACTCTCTGCATGATCTGCATGATGGCCGTGCCCGGATCAGCCTCAACGTTTACCGATGCGCATGGGAATGTGATTGAACTGGATGATTCGCTTGAAGCCTATACCAATGTATTGCTGGCAGGGAACTCGGATGCGGCGAGAAAGGGAGAAACCAATCTCGGCGATCTGTGGACGGATGCTTTGAGATGGTTCGCAGTCTCTTCTGAGATCAACGCATACTTTGAAGAAGATGATGTCACTGCAGGCAATACAGTCATTGATGCAGATGCCGATCATATTGTCGCGCTGTGGAACGGCGGAAACCTTCGGGCCGATGTGGCGGAAGGAAAATTTGGAACAGAACAGCTTGCGGAAGTTCTGCCCTATCCGAACAAAGTCGCTGTCGTATATATGACCGGAGCACAGCTGCTTGAGGCCATTGAAGCGGCATCCCAGGCCCTTCCGTATACAGAAGAAACAGCGGCAGCATGCGCCTCATTGATGCAGGTCTCCGGACTCAAATACACGGTAGACACGAGCAAGCCGTATAACCAGAAAGAACCCTATGGCGATCACTGGTTCACAGCAGCGTCTCTCAGCCGCGTCACGATTGAGGAAGTGAACGGTCAGCCGTTTGCGATGGATGACCTGTATGCTGTCATTACCAGCAATGCGAATTTCAATGGCATGGATTCATCCTACATTTTTTCTGCAGCGGCAGAGGAACATGAGAAAAGCACGATCACCACGGCTGTTGTACGGGATGTTGTATGGATGTACATCGCATCTGAACTGAACAATGTGATTGGTGATCCATACACAGAAAGCCAGGGAAGAATCACTGTTCGATAAGACCGGATGCTGCATGCTGAACGGATCGTTCAAAAGAGCACGGAAAACACTCTACCATCTTTCGGTTTTCCGGGAGGAATCAATGCGCCAGGAAATTGAAGCAATCGTATCTGAAATTGAAAAAGTAATCTCGGGCAAGCGGGATGTGATTGTAAAAATACTTACAGCGATGCTTGCCGATGGTCATGTGCTGCTGGACGATGTACCGGGAGTGGGCAAAACCTCTCTTGCTGTTGCTCTGAGTCGGGCGGCCGACCTTGCATATAAAAGGGTTCAGTTTACTCCGGATGTGCTGCCTTCGGACCTTGTGGGTTTCTCAATGTACGATGCCGGAAAAGGAGCATTTTCCTATCATCCCGGTGCGCTGAGTGAAGCCAATCTGGTTCTTGGAGACGAAATCAATCGTGCTTCCAGCAAAACACAGTCTGCACTCCTTGAGGCGATGGAAGAAGGGCAGGTTACGGTGGATGGAATTCCCCATCGACTGCTCTCTCCGTTTCTGGTGATTGCCACGCAGAATACGGTCGGGGGCGCCGGCACGCAACTGCTCCCTTATGCGCAGATGGACCGCTTCATTGTTCGCCTGAGCATTGGGTATCCTGATTATGAAGCACAGATGACGATGCTGAAGAACAGGCAGGGCGTGAAGCCGGAAGAGCACGTGCAGTGTGTTCTGAAAAAAGAGGCCCTTCTATCCATGCAGCGTGAAGTGCAGCAGGTCGTTTCCAGGGATATTATTCTGGATTATATCACGCGTCTGACTATGGCATCCCGCGCTCATGAAAACGTTGAAGTCGGGATCAGTCCAAGAGGTGCGCTTTTTCTGGACCGTATGGCGAAGGCAAAAGCGTGGATGGAAGGCAGGGACTATGTGACAGGCAGTGATGTGCAGGATGTGTTTCTCGATGTGTGTGCGCACAGAATCCTCCTGAAAGATGCTGCCGGTGGAAAAACAGTCCGGGATATTCTGAGGGAACTGCTTGAAAGCACCGAAACGCCGGACCATCACAGCCGGCTGTTTGGAAGAATGAAAAAAGCATGAAACGATGGATTCTATATTCAGCATGGCTGGTGCTGGCTGCAGGACTTTACTTTTTTGAAAACAATACCGGATCGAGAATTATCCTGCTCAGTTCTCTGGTACTGATGCTGCTGCCCCGCATAAGGCATATCCTGCTTGATCCGGATGCTGTGCATCCCACTCAGCCACACGAACAGAAAACTGCTGCAAAAGTCCAGACACCTGAGATGGAAGAGAACGGTCAGATTAGAAACTACCAGCCGGGCGACCCGATCAGCAGGATTCACTGGAAACTCTCTGCGAAAAGACAAACCCTGCTTGTACGTGAGCACTCCATGATGCTGGAAACAGAAGAAACAGAACAGTTACTCCCGGATACGAAGCAGACTGCAACGGCTGGGAGGATCAGAAAAACGGCACTCTGGGTTTCAGGCGCGGTCCTTTTTCTGTCTGCTCTTCTCCTGCTCCTGATCCCTCAGGCCTTTCAGGGACTGCTGATACTGCTCAACCGCCTCTTTGATGCAAGCGAGGCTGTCAATTCGTATGTTTACGAACATTTCACGGTAGGCGCAGAGGCTTCCGCCACGCTTGCAGCAATCCTGATCTGCTCTTTTCTGGCATCGCTGCTTGGAATGGCCCTGATCACGGGCAGCCGGGGACTGATGACTGCGATAGCTGCGTCCTGTGTCCTTTTTCAGGTTTATTTTGGGCTCGCGTTTCCTGCATGGGCCAATGTTCTTTTGCTGACTGCGTTTTTGTTCTGTATCATGAAACGGCCATGGACGCGGCAAAATCTGTATCGGATACTTGCGTGCACGGCTGTTGCGGCGCTGACGGTTCTTCTGGTCTGGCCGGGGGCCGATCCCATGACAGAAACTGCCTCAGAATCTGTTCGGGATGTTTTTAGCAGGCAGGTGACGCAGGTCACCGGATGGGAGAATGAAACGAATCCAGAGGCGATTGAGACACGCCATACACATACGCTGAGTCTGACGGAGGGCGATCAGGCGGCTCGTCAGGATATGGCCTATCGCCTGGTCCCTGTGGAAGAAGAGCAGATTTCAAAACCGTACTGGGTCAATTATCTCAGGATTGGGCTGCTGCTCCTGCTGACAGCTGTCGCAGTGATCCTGCCTTTCGTCCCTTTTATGCTCATTGAGGCTGCTAGAAGAAAAGTCATGGCGGAAAGGAAAGTCTATCAGTCAAAGGACGTCGGGGAGGCTGTCTGCAGTGTCTTTCAGGATGTGATCATATGGCTGGAATGCACAGACATAGGAGCAGGAAATCTGGCATACCGTGAATGGAAAACGCACCTGCTTGAGCGGCGAATGCCGCTGAACTACACCGAACAGTTTGCACATGGCGCTGCATTATTTGAAAAGGCCGTGTACAGTCGTCACCCGCTGGATGAAAAAGATCGGTTGGATGTACTGAATCTGTTAAAGGAAACGGAGACAATCTGCCGGCAGAGAGCTGACTGGAAACAGAGAATGCGCCTCAGGTACAGGGAGTTTTTATGGGTATAAATGCAAAACGAATACTGACGGTTGTTCTGCTGGTATTGATTACGGCATCTCTTTCCGGATGCAGATCGAGAATCATCCGTTCTGCGCAGGAAACCGGAAGTCAAGTGCTGACCTATGCGCCGGATGAAACCAACCGGTCCGGAAACGATCCCAATGAGCGGCAGAATGATGAACCAGACGGAGTAAACCCGGAAGAAGACGAAGCCGACGCATGGAACGGCAGGACAAAAGAGAATCCTGAAGCGAAGAAAAAGGAATACGATGATCAGGCACAGGGCGAAATTGTAGAGGGAGCAAATCATCTGATTCACCAGGAGGGAGAAGGCAATGGCACTCCCATGGAAGACGAACATGCCGAAAACGCAGTGATCCTGGTGCAGGACGCGGCAGAAGAGACGGCACTTCAGACGGTTGCTTCCGGGAATGCAGAAAAGCGTGGCGTGGCTGATGATGCGGAGGAAGCGGAATCTGCGATGACATACTTCACCGTTCTTCTCGAAGATACGATGGGATCGGTTTTTGAGTGTCAGCGGGACCAGGTATACTGGGAAACCCCAGAGGATTATGTGACGATTCATAAAAGCAGCCAGGAACACGATATGATTCTGAATGCAGGCGCCTATGATGTTTCCGCACGCCTGCTTCCGGAAAACCTTCATGTTGACGCGGGATGGGTTCTGAGAAAGAATCCGCAGGTGATTGTGAAGATTGTAGAGAAAGATATCCTTGGAAGCGGGGTTCAAAATACACGTGCAGCTCAGGCTGTTGCAAAAACTCTCGAAACACGGGATGGATGGTCAGCGATAGACGCTGTGAAAAACAGAAAAATCCTGATCCTTTCCAGAGAAATGCTGGAGACTCCTCGTCTGCAGACAGCTGCAATGCTGGTGATCGCCAAGACATCCAAACCTGATTTGTTTTCGGATCTGGATCTGCAGCAGGCACTGGAAATGCTTACGGAAGAAGCGACCGGCAGTCTTCTGACCGGCATACTGTATTATTCCGATGCTGAGGATTGAAAAAAACACCGAAAGGAAGAGTGGTTCGAAGCAGTTCGTTCCGCTCTTCCTTTTCAAATGAGCCGATGATATAATTTCTTGCATTGAATGAGGACACACGATACCGGTCTGGCGGTGCAGGAGGAAAAGATACGATCTGTCCTGATCATATCCCGTGAGCGTGTTGTGATGCGGATGGGGCCGCGCTGACAGACAAAACGGAAAAGGCTGGTTTCGAGTGCTCTCATGGAAACAATGAGGATTATTATGGAATACAACCTATGCCTGATATGCATGCATCGATGAACAGACTGAAGGAGGAAACGAAAAAATGTTCAAGGATCTGGTTCTGAAAAACAGAAGCTACAGGGGCTTTGATGAAAGCGTAACCTTTACCAGAGAGGATCTTCTGGAATATGTGAATCTTGCCAGAATATGCCCGTCCGGAGCCAATCTTCAGGGACTGAAGTATTTTCTTGTCTATGAAAAAGAAGCAGTTGAAGCTCTGCTGCCTTATACGCATTTCGCCGCGGCACTTCCACAGCTTCATCTGCCCAGGGCAGGGTCTCATCCGACAGCTTTTATTGTGATCTGTCAGGACCTGAATATTACTGAGAACCTGGCCCGCCTTCAGAAAGACATAGGCATCGTGGCTCAGACCATGCTGCTTTATGCGGCTGAACAGGGGATGGGCGGACTGATGATCGGGAATTTTGAGCTTGGGCATGTAAAGGAAACATGCGGACTGCTTGACCATCTCACACCGGTTCTGGTTGTTGCACTTGGAAAGCCTGCTGAAGAGATTGTCCTGGTGGATGTGGGTGAAGACGGGAATACGAACTACTACAGGGATGACCAGGATGTTCATTATGTCCCAAAAAGAAAGCTTTCAGATGTTGTGATCAACTGACAGAAAACGAGGACTGCTGGGATCAGCGGGAGAGATGCGGAGTGTGTGGTATGAGCAAATATCAGGATCGTGCTATGGAGCGGAGGCAGCTGATTGGTCCGGACGGAAAGCCAGTGTACAACTGCTGCCAGTCTGTTGCAGCAGTATTTGCCGAAGATGCAGGGTATGATGAGGACACATCCATGAAAGCTGCGACGTATTTCCGTGGCGGAATGCAGATGGGTTCTGTGTGCGGAGCGATCACAGGTGGACTGCTTGCCCTTGGGCTTTCAGGCGTGGATGATGCAGCTGCAGTCAATGAGTATTACAGGAAAATCCGTGCAAACCATGACGGCATGATGAACTGCAAGGATTTACTGCGGGTGAACGCAGAACAGGGCGGAGAGAAGATGCCACACTGCAATGCCATGATCAGGGAATGCATAGGATATGTTGAGGAAATCCTTAAAGAAAAGGGCAGGCTGTGACAGGACAGGAGAAAAACAATGATTCAAAATCGACGTGACCTTGGGAAAATCAGAACCAGGGATGGAAAAATGATCCGGCCGGGTATGCTGATTCGATCGGCCCATTTATTCCAGGCGGAGGAAAATGAACTGGACGGCATTTCAGCTGTGATCGATCTGAGGACAACAGAGGAGAGGAGTCAGGCACCGGACAGGACATATGGTGCTGATTATTATCCGATGCCTGTTTTTGACGGCAGCATTCCCGGGGTCAGCCACGAGCAAGGCTCAGAAATTCCGGATGTGCCTGACATGTCCGTGCTGTATGCACAGATGATGTCCTCGTGCGCTGATGCTTTCAGGGAGATTCTCCTCAGGATCATGGAACATGACTTTTCCAGCGGTGCAATTCTCTGGCACTGCACGGAAGGCAAAGACCGCTGCGGGATGACAACAGCTTTATTGCTGGAACTACTGGGCGTGGAACGTACCATCATTATGGAGGATTACCTGAAGACCAATATTGCCAGTATTCCGAAGGCCGTCAGGATACGTGAACGTGCCAGACAAAAAGGCGAGGAGTTCGCAGAGAAAATCTATCAGCTGTACATTGCCGATCAAAGATATCTGGAATCCGCGTGGGAAGCGATGGGAGACCGTTTTTTTACTGAGAAGCTGAACATACCGGAGAAAACTCTGCTGCGGTTTCAAAGTGCTGTCCTGGAATCAACGTGAGCAACGTGCAATGCATACAAAGTGCCTTCTGCTGGTGACAAGCAGCTTGATTCAGCATGCTGCGGAAAAAGAAACACCTGATTTGAAATGGATTGAGCGCGAACCGGACTCAGAGTGATAAGGATGAAACAAATGCAAAACGAGGCTAAGATTTTTCATATTGATGAAATGCAATGGGTTGACCTTGGCGGAGGGCATCTTGACAAGGCCATGGTCACAGAACCGAAGACCGGTATGATTGTGAATGTCTCACATTACCCAAAGGGATACATGATGGGCAGACACAAGCACACGTGTGCCCATGGCATGTATATCATCGAGGGCTCCATGCAGACAGACCTTGGCGTTGTGAAAAAGGGAGAATTCGTCTGGTATCCTGCAAATGTTGAAATGGATCACGGGGCCACGATGACAGAAGACTGTACATTTTTGTTTATCACGAATGCTCCGTTTGATATTGAACATGTGGATATGCAGGAAAGATGAAGGATGATTCTGCAGATGAAACAAGGAGGCGCGTATGCCAATTCCCAGTAGACATGAATACCTTTCGGAACTGTGCAATACATTATCTTGCAGATGGCCGGACAATCGAACGGTGAATCTTGTCTGCCATGGACACAGCGTACCATCCGGTTATGCGTGTACGCCATTTGTGGATTCATTCCATGCGTATCCGCACCTGATGCATCGTACGCTGGCACAACGGTTCCCCTATGCTGTTATCAATGTGATTGTCACAGCGATCGGGGGAGAAAATTCGGTTCAGGGTGCAGCACGTTTCAGGGAAGATGTCCTTTGCCATAAACCTGACCTTGTTACTATTGATTATGGGCTGAATGACCGCGGTATTGCCATGAAAGATGCTGAAGACGCCTGGCGATATATGATCGAACAGTCCCTTGAATGCAGCATCCCTGTAATTCTGCTGACCCCGAGTTGGGATCAGACCTGGTTTGTTCAGTCTGAAGAATGGCATCTGCTTGAGCTGCATGCAGATCAGATTCGCAGACTGGCAGAGGAGTATCAGGTCGGTTTGGCGGACAGCTTCGCGGCATACGCGAAAGAAGTGAAAGAGCAGGGTGATCTTCTGAATCTTCTGAGTCATTGGAATCATCCTTCGCCTCTTGGACATCAAATGATTGCCAGAGAACTGACGGCGTGGTTCCCAGCAAGATAGCTTTTGCAGCGGAAAAGCTCAATCTGTGGACATTACTATTCTTTCTCCAAATAACGGAAGGATATACTGGAATATGGCAAAAGTGCTTTTTATATGTCACGGCAACAGTCGCTGACGGAACGCATATCGCGGCACTGTCGGGCAAAACGCGGCAAATCGGGGCAATTGGACGAAAAGCCGACTACCGTTTTACTACCACTGGGCAAAGTAAATTGAATAAATGTACGACACTGCTGACGTAATTGGAGTTTCTACTACTAATTGGCCTTGAAGCCTTATGCGCCAATGGTTGCGTGCATTTTTTATATTCTCAAACTATATTTACATCTTTTGCACGTTACAGCCGTCTTTTTTTATGATATTGTCTGGTGATCACACCGGTTTTTTCCAGATATTCAAACGAATTGTTCATAAAAGCGAACAATTACGTTCATATCACGATGAGCCCTACAGCTGCCGCTGTGTTGGCCTGTAAGGGGGCTGAAGCGGAAGCGGAGAACATGATCCAACAACCAGTACAGAAACGAAACGTGGGGCACGTGAGGGGCAAGAAAGCACTCTCCACCTGTCCACTTGTCCACATTGCAGAAGAAGGCTTTTCCTGTGCCGTGATTCAATGCTTTTATAATGGAATACTTCAAAAACGTATTGACTTTTTGTTCGTTCAGAGCAATCATCCCACTACAACATCAACAGGGAGGAAAGATCGTGGAAATACCGATTCATCAGAAATATATGCTGTCTATTGCTGAAGCTTCAGCATACTTTGGTTTTGGCATCAAAAAGATGAGAAGATTTGCGGAAAGCCATCCGGAAATTGCTATACGTTATGGAGAAACATGGAAGATTGTTCGTGAACAGATGGAGGAATTCATAAAAAACATGTCCGTTAACGAGAATGAAGAACGAGTGATCTGACCCGTGTCGTTTTCTTAGGCTGGAAGCTGTTTTGATTATATCAATGAGGAATTCGCACGGATTCAGGAGGAAGAAAGCCAGTCTTCTCGGGTAAATTCCCCAAGAAATTCCCCAAGAAAAGTCTGTTGAGGATAAGATTATTGAAGCCCTCATTGAATGTCCCGAAATGGCACTGAGAATGGCACTGAGATAATCAAATGGATGAGAAGATTTTGTGAAAATCATCCAGAAATTGCTATTCGGCATGGAGCGTCCTGGAGAGTCGTTCGTCTGCTGATGGAAGAATATATCAAGACTGCACCGATTAATGAGAACAGAGAACGATTGCTTTAAAGAAGCAAAAACTGTTGTCCACCTGTCCACTTGTCCACCTTACCGAAGGCACCAGATCGGTATTCCGTTTTCGTATTTCTGGATAGCTCCGACTCGCACCTTTGCGCGTTGAGCGGTCTTCGGCCCGATATCTTCCTCGGCCATGATCTGATTGATTTCAGATACGGGCATAGCCTTGTCTTTCAGAATCTCCTGTAGAATGGCCACAGCGGTCTCGATTCTTGTGGGCGCTGGCTGAGGTTCATCGATTTCTTCCTCGAACTCTGCAAAGCTGAGTTTTCGCTCATCGTCCAGGATCAGACGAATGGGGGTATAATCGCCCTCATCAAAATTACTCTTGATCGCACGAACCCATCGGTTACTGCGATCTTTTTTATCCATTTCCACCATCAGAATGGATCGAACCGCAGCGGCGATATCAGCGCTGCCAAATCCACGGTGGACATCCTTGCGGCCTTCATTTTTGTTCAGATGGCCGACCAGTACGATGGCCACACCGGTTGTTTTCGCAACATTAGACAGCATTGTGAAAATGGAGCGCATTTTTGTGATGCTTCCCAGATTGGTACCGTCCGGAAGGAATGCCTGGAAGGGATCGACAATGAAGAGACGGCACTCGCTCTCTTCGATGACGCTGATCAATTCTGCTTCGTTAAGTGTCATGTGATGCTGCAGCTCAGCGCTGAATGCAAAATGGTTGTTATCACCGCCTGCGCGAATAAAGCGTTTCAGGGTTGTGTCTGATACTTCATCTTCATTGGTGAGATAAAAGGTGGTAATCGGATCGCAGCTCTCAGATGGATATAGATGACCCTGCATCATCGCTGGCGGCTGTATGCCTTTTGACAGCATGGCTGCGACAGTTAAAATCATCGTTGTTTTCCCGTCTCCGCCGTCGCCTTCAATGAGCGTGACCTTCCCATACGGAATAAATGGCTTCCAGAGCCATTCTATGTCAACGAGTTCCGTGCTGTGCCCCCATTTGATAATGGGCTTATTGCGTTCTGCCAGGCTGCTCTTCAATTTTCTTCATCCCCTTCATCGTCGAAAAGATAATCAAAATAATGTGGCATGATAACATTGCCTTTTTCCGGTTCCGCTTCCTGAGCGGAGCTCAGATCACAGAGGACAAAGATGTTATCGTCGTTATCTCTTACCAGACGGCAATCAACAGAATAGGTATATTCATCCCACCCGAGCCGGGCCTTGATCTCATCAACGACCACAGATGACGAAGGAAACGCGAGGTATAAAGCGGAGGCGTATACTTCCTCCGGGACGTCGAATACGCCAGAATTGTCATTTGCGCAAAAGAGAAGACGGTTATCGCCGGGCTTCCACCGGATATCAATAGCATGCGGCTTTCCTATGGCCTCAAGGACAGTGCGTGGAATCATGATACAGTAAATTGGGTTGTTGAACAGAATGGTCATGACATCGCGTTTGATAGGTTTCCGTCCAGCTTTTCCTTTCCTGTGAAAAGGATCCTCCATGGCGAAATTGTCCAGAGGCGGCAGCGGTTTTAACGATGCAGGATCAGGTTGTGGGTTGATCTGTAAAAACTGATATGGATCAAGAAGCAGCGCTGCACAAATAGAAAGTGCGGTGCCCATGGGACAGGTTCTGATATCACTGTCTCCAGCTTCCAGACGCTGGATTTGTCGAAGGGGTACCCCGGCCCGATCTGCCAGTTCCTGCTGGGTCATATTAAGCTGCTGACGCCGGGAAAAGAAAATCCGGTTATCAGCCTGCACCGCAAAAAACTGATTGTCTTCTGTGTGCGGCAACTCGTACGGAACAAAAACGGGCAAGCCAAGCGCCTCCTTGATTTACGTCAAAACGACGCAAATAATGCATGGCCAGATTATAAGATGCAAGTGGACCGCTGTCAATAGTGAAAAATAGCCGCTCTGTTGCCTCTGTGGGCGCTTGGTTAAGAAGGACGCGGAACCCGTTCAAGCATGCTTGCCGGAAGCGGCACGTGGGCCTTTTGTGGGCCTGTGAACGCAAACGCAGCGATGTCCGCTAAAGCTTTTTGTTTGGAAAACCCCGCAAAAGTCTGAGTTGACTTCTTCTGCGAACAGAGTGATTAATCCACACTACCGTTCCGGACAGGGACGGGAACTGAGGAGAAATCATCATGAAAAACCTTGGAAAAGAGATCAGAAAACGCAGGCTGAAACTGGGACTGACACAGAAGAAAGTGGAAGAGCTTCTGGGTGTGGGTGTTGGCTCTTACCAGAGGATAGAATGTGGACGGAGATCCATCCCCAAAATGAGCTTTGAGACAGGCCTGCGGCTGTGCGCGATTCTGGGTGTTGATCCGTACGAACTGCTGATAGGAATGACAAGGGAATCATATGGCGCACAAGTACTCAAGGGCCAAAAAGATAAGAAAATTTAAAAATACGGCCTCTGGGCAGTTTGATGGCAGAAGACTTTATGGCATAATGATCCCGTTGCAACAGACTTCACTATGCAGGAGGCGATTTACATGGCACAGATCACATCAGCAATGGCAGCAAAGCATCTGAAGAAGCTGAACGATCAGCGGGATGCGCTGCTGAATATGGAAAAGAAGGCAAAGGTATTTACCGCTGCCATCCAGGAAGATATCGAGTCAGTGCGCCCGGCATACGATTATGCTGCGACGCAGAAGGAGATTGCGGGGCTTGACGCAAAGATCAGGAAGCTCAAACACACCCTGAACTGCTTTAATTCAAGCTATGTCATTCCGGAACTCAACATGACTATTGATCAGGTTCTGATCTACATTCCGCAGTTGACGGCTCAGAAACGGAAACTCGATTCATTCCGGAGTAAGCTTCCGAAGGAGCGGAAGGAATCCTTCGGAAGAAACAACGCAATCATCGAATACGAATATGCCAACTACGATATTGCGCAGGCAGAAGCGGATTATACCGCTGTGGCGGATGAGCTTGCGAAAGTGCAGAATGCGCTGGACATGACAAACGCCACGGTGATGTTCGAGGCGGAGCTGGAATAAGATGCTTTCCGCAGGCAAGTGTTATCCAACCTGGGTATCGCTTGTCTGGAAAACCTATGGAATGTTTTTATACACGCAGTCGTGGGCGCTATCACGGCAACCGTAAGGGTTCAATGTGAAGGGTAACGTTTTCCGTTATTTGTGCTTTATCTGTAAATGTTCAAAGTTGAATTCTGGTAGGGCCGCAAACCCGCATCGACGTTCCGCAGAGGAGGTTCGGTTTCAATCTGCATTTTCCGCAGCCTGATCGGCATTAAACCACAAGTTCAATGACAGGGTTAACGTTTTCTGTTATTCTGATCACTGGGCCTGGAATGCTGTGAAGGCTGGAAAACCTGAAGGGAGCACACATTAACAGGCATTTTGAAAATGCATCCAAGTAGCTGTTCAAGGTTTCGCGTTTAACACGCTGGCAAGTTTTCGGCGGTTATCCGATATTTCAGATGTTATCTGTTTGGGTTCATCTGTAGCAGAAAAGATGGAACGATAGTTTCAACGTGAACAGACACGCTCCCGGGCGGATGAGGTTCGGTTTGACTCCGCCCTTTTTCGATTATATTCCAATGAGGAAGGAGGCCAGATCATGAGAAAGCTGGCAAGTATAGAAAAGGTATGGAAAGTGGAGCCGATTGAAGGCGCGGATCGCATAGAGCTGGCGCATGTGTTGGGCTGGCAGTGCGTGGTGAACAAAGGACAATTCAAGGAAATGGATACGGCTGTGTACTTTGAAATTGATAGCTTCCTGCCGATTCGTCCGGAATTCGAATTCTTGAGGAAATCCTGCTATAAGAAGTCGGACATTATGGGCGAAGGATTCAAGCTCCGGACAATGACCTTCAGGGGACAGATTTCACAGGGGCTGCTGCTCCCTGCCAGCCAGTTTCCGGAGATCCCTTCAGATGCTGAAGTTGGGACAGGTGTCGCGGAGATTCTTGGCGTTCGCAAGTGGGAGATCGAAGAAAAGGCTACCACCGGCGGGAATGTGATCGGTACCCTGCCGTACGACATCCCGCATACGGATGAAACCCGTGTGCAGGAAAATCCGGATCTGATCCAGGCTTTTGCAGGGCTGGAATACTATATCAGTACAAAGATGGACGGGAGCTCCCACTCCATCGGGATTGATGAAGAAGGATTCCATGTGACCGGGCATAATTACGAGTACAAGAATGACGGCTCCAGCTCCTTCTATAATCTGGTTAACGAGCGCGGCTACCAGGAGAAGATGGAAGCTTTTGTAAAGGAAAACGAGCTGAAAACACTGACAATTCAGGGCGAGCTTTGTGCACCAGGCATTCAGAAGAACAGACTTCGCCTGACCAAGCCAGAATGGTACGTTTTCACCATCCGAGAGAACGGAAAGCGGGTCGGATTAAACCGTATGCTGCAGATCTGTGAAGCGTTAGGCATGCCCCATGTGCCGATCGAAGAGGTAGATATGGATCTGCCAAGTCACTACCCAACCGTAGAAGCTTTGCTGGCGCGTGCCGATGGTGAATACCCGAATGGTGGAAAGAAAGAAGGAATTGTGATTCGTCCGACGGAACCTGTATTCTGTCCGCTGATCAGCGCCAGCCTGTCCATGAAGGTGGTCAGCAATAAATATCTGCTGAAAAATGAGGACTGATACACGCCGGACGATGAACAGCACACAAGCAATGCGATAAGAAGGGAGACGCTGACACGGTGAATACAGTACAGGAATACCTTCGTCAAGCAGACAGAGAACGGCTGTTGGACTCGGTGGCATATGATGCGCTTTCTGACTCAATCATGCTGCTGGAATGCAAGGATATGACAATTGAGCAGATTCAGGATGCATGTAAAAAGCAAACGAATCATCTGATTGATCACCTGCTTTCTCTTGAAGCGGTACCCTCAGATCATATGGTGCTGTATCTCACCGAGGTGTCTTCCTTTGACAGAGGGTTCGGCCAGACAGACAAGAGCCTGTGTCTGATTGACATCAACGAAGTTCGGAAGGACATTTATGCCTCCAGCTATGCGTTTGATCTGTCAGACTGGAAAGAGACCCTGGGTTACCTTGTCGCGGGGAACAAACTGACGCAGGATTATATGATCGATCTGTTAACGCAGTATTTGAATGAAATATCTTTCTTCGGCATGGATCCGGAACAGCATCAGGACAAAGTGGAAGAGGTTGTTTCCGGCCTGGAGAAAGCTGTGGAGGAAGTCAAAGAAGGTGGCCATACGGTTCCGGCAGAGAAGGTGCTGGATGAGCTGAGGGAAAAGCACGGCTTGCCAACGGATGAAAAGGATGAATTTCAGAAAAAGCTCCGTTTTGAAATTCTGGATGCGGAGATGAAATACAGCAGGTACTGCAACTGGCGAGAACGCAGCAGAATTTTGAAAAGCCTTGGTGACACAGCTCCATCCTTCGAGGAAGCGGAGGAGAAGCAAAAGGAAGCTGAAGAATGAAAATGACGATGAAGCTATCTGAAATTGAATCCCTGATTCTGCGGGACGTCTGCTATGCGCGGATGAAAGTGCTGAAGGCGGGCAAAATGGAAGATCCGGAAGCGGTACCGATCCATACTGAACTGAATGACTTCTTGGTTCGGCAATGCCTGCCTGCTTTTGACTTCTTTCGCTGCGCGATGGAGGGAAACGAGCTTGCTGTGAGAAGGCAGGCAGATAAGCAGCGGGAAATGGGACCTCATGCCGGAGGAGAATATTATGATGGCATGATTGCGGATTATCAGGGAACGATGAACAACCTGATGCAGGGAGGCCACTATGGAGTGGAGGAAGTAGTTCGCCTTCAAAACAGGCTGAAAGGCTTTATCAAGGAGGCTCAGACGCCGCCAGCAAGGACCCTGTATATTGCGGACTGCCATTTCTATCATGATCGAATCTGTCGAGAAATGGATCGCAGAGGTTTTTCCGGCTTTGAAGAGATGAACGCGTACATGGTAGAACAGTGGAACAGCAAGGTGCGCGACAGAGATGATGTCTATATTCTTGGCGATTTCTCGATCGCAAAAGCGGATGCCACAGCAAAAATCCTTCGGCAGCTGAAGGGAAAACTACATCTTTTGATCGGAAACCATGACAAATATCTCGCCGACAGGAGCTTTGATCGCAGTTTGTTCCGCAGCATTGAACCGTATCAGGAGATCCGTGACAACGGAAGGCAGGTGATTCTCTCGCATTATCCGGTGTTCTGCTATAAAGGGCAGTACCGCCGGGACAAAGTTGGGAATCCATTGACCTACATGCTTTATGGGCATGTCCACAACACCCATGATGAAAGACTGATCAATCGCTTCATTATGGAAACAAGGGAAATGAAGGTTACGTCGAAGTATGTAGCGGAACCGCAACCAATTCCCTGCAACATGATCAATTGCTTTTGTATGTTCAGTGATTACAAGCCGCTGACGTTATCTGAATGGATAGATGTGGATCGGAAAAGACGCGAAGAACAACCCGATCGGAGGAAAGAGAATGGAACTTCGAGAGCTGACACTGAATGAGGTAGATGAGCTGCTGAAGATTACCTGCCATCCAGAGGTGACCAAGTATACCCCCAACGTGATTCGGGACAGGGACACACTGGTGTCCTGGCTGAAGGACAAGCCTTCAACGGATCGTGAGTATATGATTCTGCAGGATGAACAGGTTATCGGAGAATGCAGCCTGGACGAAAAGAGTGGTGATATTGGCATTATGCTGTCCCCGGAATACTGGCGGCAGGGGTATGGGACAGCAGCAGTAAAGAAGTTACTTCAAATGGCAAAAGGCGCGGGGTTGGATGAAGTTTCTGCCCAAACGGATCGAAGAAACGAGGCTTGCATCGCCCTGCTTGAAGGAGTGGGTTTTGTTCGCTGCGGAATGGGCTGGAGCTTTTCAGAGGACGATCTGGAAAAACCGCTGAATGATCTGCAGGAGATACTGATTTTCAAACGAAGCCTGGGGAAAGAATCGGGAGGCAAATAAATGTCAGAGCATGTATGGCGACCGTTCAGCGACTATGCCTATAAAAAGCCATGGCGGATCCGGGATCTGCTGAAACAGATCCGAAAGGATATAAAGTGGAGCCATCAGCGGATCTGGAAAGGATACTGCGATTATGACCTGTACAGTATCTATGATTGGTTTCTGGAGATCATGCCGCCGATGCTGGAAGAATATAAAAAGAAAAGGCATGGTTCGCCAGTAGGAAAAAACAAGGAAATTCAGTCGATGATCATGACTGAAGAAGAACGAGAGGAATCGATCCATACTGAATGGGATAAAACGCTGGACCGTATGGTTTCCCTACTTCGGGAGATGGATGAAAAAAGCAATCCGTATACGGATGAGTACTTTTCCATGATCGCCAAATACAGGGAAGGCCCAATAAAGGAACCGGACGACTCTGTATCGTATCGCTATGCGGATGTTACAGAACCGGCGGATAAAGAGCTGGAAAGAAAATATCACGAAGAGATCCGGCGGCTCGACGCTTATCGGAATGATTGCAAGAAGATGTTTTTCGAATTGTTTTCAGAACATTTTTACGACCTGTGGGACTGAGAGGTTACAATGGAAAGGCGGCAAACAGGGGACTGTAGTCATGGCAGAAGATAGAAAAAAGTTCAGGGTCGCAGTCACTGAGCTCCTCAGGAAAGTCGTGGTTGTGGAGGCAAGGGATGAGGAAGAAGCCTACCTACGGGTCTGCGATGCTTGGCAGAATGGGGAGTACAGTCTGGATGGAAGGGATTTTGACGGTGCGGAGTTCCATGTGCTTGGTGAATTCGACGTATTGGAAGCTGAATCATATAGTCGCGCAGTGACTATTGCGGAGCATGATGTGTGTCGGTGGATTGGCGATAACCCCCAATAACCCCTCGCGGGGTTGTAAGCAGCAGGAGAAAATGGAATGGAAGATGATTTTAAACTGATAGCGCCACACGTGAATCGGCTGCTCAGTTGTTATGAAGGATTTCAGAATCCGGAGCAGCCAGGCGCAGAACTGATGAAAGCATTGGATCCGCTATTTAAGGCAATGGCGGACTTGGCTCCCTACGAGAAGAACGATGAGGCCAAGGGAATCTGGATTATCGTTCTCCGGGGAGATATTACTGACTGGGGAGATTTTGAGCGCGAGAAGGAAGACGGAGAAGTAGACAGCTATGAGGAGTTTGAACAGATCTGGCATGACTACTATCCGAATGAGACGGAATGGTATTTTGTTGGCATTTCAGAGAACAAGCCGGATTCCAATTGGAAATTTCGAGGACTGTCTGTTGCCAGCCGGAACCGGCATCATCTTGTGATCAATGCAGATTTGAGGGAAGGAACCCGGGAAGAAACCTGGTATAAAGAGGAACCGGCGATTATACTCTGCAAGCTGATCCTCCCAGCCGTTGAGCATAGCATGGAACTGCTCCGGAAGGGCCTATACAACAAGATGGTCAGGGAGAGCCTTCCTTATCAGCATCGTACGGGTGTTATTCCGCGAAAAGTCGAATGGGAGTATTACCCAGAAGCAAAAGCCAATATATTTGAAGGCTTGTCGACCAACACATTCCTTGCTTTCAAGTCGTTTATCAAAGAAAACGATAAAGAACATATTGGACGAATGAAAACTATGACAGCCAATGACTTCTTCAAAGCGTGCGCAGCTGGATACCTTGCCTGCGGATATGAGGGAACTGATTTGACGCCTGCAGAGCAATACCTCAAACATGCGGATGGCAGGGATGAAGGCCTCACCGGTACCGGCTATGGCCTGAACGAAGGCCCCGGTATCGATTTTGATGATCCCAAAGCATGGGATAACTGGTACTTTGATCGAAACCGATCTGGCGGGCACCCGTGGGAGGTTTGCCGGGGTGGAAACAGTACGCATATCGATCTTTATGTCTGTCATGATGAGCATTACTTGGGCTACCTGCTGTGTTCAGGACAGATTACCGAAGAAGAATACAACCAGAGAATGGTTAAAGCAGGATACTATTTTTCCGTCCGTGGGAAGTCATGGGGACGGTCGGTGGAAGCGGTGAACTTCTTTGTTGCGATCCGGGAGGCAGGCTATCCCGTTATGCTGGAAGACGCCGAAGGAATTCTGGCGCGGTTCGAGGGAACAGATTTGATCGGTATAGTACCAGCCAATTCTCCGACGCGTTATTGTGAAGACAGATTTCCTGCAAAATACGGAACAATCCTGGACTTTATGCATGTGGACGAAGAGGATATGGAGAAATTCGGCGATCAGATTGAATGGCTGCCAGTAGGTTCCGCGACCTTGATTAAAAAGGGAAAGATTATCACAGATGGATCGCAGACAGAGACTGATTGAAATATTTGAAGATACACAGCGGTTCTATTCGCAGAATCCACAGCTCTCAAAAGCAGTGCAGGCGGCGAAGGCTGCAACGAAACTGTATGAAACGGACGATTGCTCAGGGGAACCAGCAGCGAAAGGATCAGGATGCCAGATTGCTGTAACAAAGCATAAAACCTTTGAAGCGGCGATGCAGATCCATCTGGAGCATCCGGAATGGAAGATTGCAGTACTGAACTTTGCCTCCGCAACAAACCCCGGCGGCGGGGTAAAAACCGGCAGCAGCGCCCAGGAAGAAAGCCTGTGCCGGTGTTCCACCCTGTATCCTACGCTGACGCAGGATTGGCTTTGGCAGCAGTATTATCAGAAGAACCGGAACGCTCAGGACAACCTGCACACAGACGCCTGTATTTATTCGCCCGGAGTAATCATCTGCAAAACGGATGACGCGTATCCGGAACGAATGGTAGAAAAGGACTGGGTCACCGTGGATGTGATCAGCTGTGCTGCGCCGAATCTTCGTCAGCGGCCTGGGAATCTGCACAATCCAGAATACGGAGCAGCAAAGAAAATCAGTCCGGAAGAGTTGTATCGCCTTCACCTGCAGCGGGCAAAGCATATCCTGCATGTGGCGGCGGTTAATGGCGTTGACTCGCTGATTCTTGGCGCGTTCGGATGTGGTGCTTTTGCGAATGATCCCCATGTGGTGGCAAAGGCATATGCTGATGCGGTATCAGAATACAAGGAAAACTTCCAGCGCATTGAGTTCGCGGTGTACTGCCGACCGGATGAAACTGTTAATTATGACGCGTTCAAGCACGCCATGGAGTAACACAATGAAGATTACACTGAAGGATAAGGAAATCATAACAGCCCAGAACGCTTTAAAGATGTATATTGCCATGCATTTGGGCAGATACGGAGACATTATCATGCACTATCCTTTCCGGTGCAAGGATGATGCTTTCAAGCAATTCAGATCTCGAGAGGATGAGTGTGAATTATACCTGCAGCATATTCGGAATACTTTGATGCCCGATATGCGGAGATACCCTCTGCGCAGCGCAAACAGGGGAATTTTTCAGACAATTGTCGATGATAGGGCCAGGGATGCATACGATATGCTCCAATGCATTCGGTATGTTTATGCATGGCATAAACATCCGGAAGGCGGGCATACGGTTAATTTCTATGAGCCAATGATCAGGGGAAGATATCCGAAACCGGAATGCCGCGCTTATGATAAGGATTGTGAGGATGCCGAACTTTGCGCGGAACAGATGAACATCTTTCATGAAGCGGCACAAGTATACGATCATATCAATCAGGGAAGGATTCGTCAGGCGTTCACGTTTTACACGGACAATGCTGATGTGCTGAATACAGCCGCAAAAATCGAACCGCTTGTTCCGAAGGTAGAGGACAAGTATATCAGAGAAACAGAACGACTGCTGCGCCATATTGAAAAAACAGAGGGTGATAAGGAATGAGCACCAGAGGATCGTTTATTATCAAGAGAGATAACATAGACAAAGAGCTGTATATCCCTGTTGACGCTTATCCGGGCGGGGCAGGCCGGGATGTCGTCAGGCTGGTCAAATCACTGGACATAAACAATATGTATGATCTACTGAAGACAGAAGAAGATCTGCTTGAGGAAGTAGATTACATCCCTTGTGTAGAACCTCGAGATTTCGAGCTGGAAAAGATGGTCTCCTCAGTCCGCAATGAGAGAGTATATGTTTATCAGGATGTTGGAAGATGGTTTATTCAGGATTCCCTGATATGTGAATATGCCTATGTGATCGATCTGGACGAAAAACGGTTGCTGTTTTATGTTGGGTTTCAGAAGGAACCACAAGCAGGAAATCGATATGGGACTGAACAACAAAATGGTTATTATCCCTGTGCGTTGAAAGCAATCTTCAATTTCGCATTTATCCGACAGAACTCCACTCCTGCTATTGTTGAGCTGATGCAAGAAGCCCAAAAGAGCAGTGAGATCCAGTGCTTCGAGGCAGACACACTTGAAACGCCGGAAGAAAAGAAATCTGAGGGTATGCGCCAGCTTATTATTGCCCGGAAAGACCTGCAGATGTCGCCCGGGAAGCTGGCGGCACAGGTCAGTCACGCCAGCATGGCTTTTATCGCGGATATGCTGCGGAAAGGTGGCGTGGACGAGGAACTGTCGATGGATACCTGCGATGTTGCCGCGTACCATATCAGTGTCACGATGTCGCCCGATATATACAACAACTGGCTTAATGGGATTTTTACGAAAACGATCTGCGAGGCGAGAAACAGGAACCACCTGATGAAAGCAATCACCATGGCGGAGGAATTGGGCTTGCAGGAGGGAAAGGATTTCTTCCTGATCAAGGACAACTGCCTGACGGAATTAGAGCCTGAGGAATACGATGAAAACGGGACGGGCAGAACACTGACATGCGTTGGTTTCCGTCCTCTGCCGGATTCAATCGCCCATCAGATCAGTAAGAAATATCAGCTTTACAGGTGACAGGAATGAAGTATTACGTTACAGCGGACATTCATGGGTTTTATACCCCGTTTCATAAAGCGCTGGTTGCTTCCGGATACTTTGAGGACACCGGCGAAAAGAAACTGATCATCTGCGGCGACCTGTTTGATCGCGGAAAAGAGGAACGGAAACTGCAGAAGTTCATCATGGAGAACAGAAACGACGTGATTCTTATTCAGGGAAACCATGAAGACCTGTTCTGTGAACTGGTCGGCAAGGATCATGGCCTGGCTTATTATCACCATGTGCACAATGGCACCTATCAGACCGCGCTGGCTTTGACCGGCTTTGACGCTACCATGGCCAGGATCCGGCATTACGATTTCGCGGAAGCGGCCCGAAAAACGCCGTATTACGCGGAAATAATCCCTGCCATGCTGGATTACTATGAGACAGCCCATTATATCTTTGTTCACGGATGGATTCCATGTTTTGCGCATCCGGTCTACAGTAAGATGGACGACTGGCGCACTGCCTCTACAGAAGACTGGGATCGGGCTAGATGGTTCAATGGCATGGATGCTGCTAAGGCCGGGGTGCTCGAAGAAGGAAAGACAATTGTCTGTGGGCATTGGCATTGTTCATATGGGCACAGCAATTTTGAAGGAAAAGGCTCGGAATTCGGTGAGGACGCAGACTTTACCCCATATTACGGAAACGGAATCATTGCCCTGGATGCGTGCACGGGCCACAGCGGAAATGTGAACATGATTGTACTGGAAGAAGAATAAACAGCGCCCAGCCGGTGATTGGGTATCCGACTGGGCAGTTTTCCTTTACGAAGCCGAAGCCACGATCCTTCTTTTTTTCTCCGCTACCAGGCAGCCGCAACTTCGGGTTACTTTGCCCGTCAGATTGTTTTTGCGAACGACGACCTCTCGCCCGCAATCGCAGCGGCAAAGCCAGCGCGTGACGGATACTCCACTTCTGCTGATCGCGGGTTCCGTTTCACGCAGGGCAATCAGTTTCCCAAAACGCTGACCGGTGATGTCGGATCTTTTCTTTTTCTGGCATCCACAGTCAGTAATGGATTTCCAGAAAAGATCATCCTGGTAAACAGTGATCTGATTTCCGCATGTACACTGGCAGACCCAGTCTCGAGTTCCGGGTATCCTTGAGACAGGCGTGAGCATACCGAACTGCTGCTTTCTCAGCCCTTGGTGTTTCATGCAACCGCAACTGCGTGTATGCCCGCAAAGCAGGTTGTCTTCCGCGACGATTGTTGTGTTTCCGCAATCACACTGGCATTTCCATTGTTTACGTTCAGATCCACGTGTTGTGATCTGCGGATCAGTGGGCTCAAGAACAACCAGCCTTCCATAGCGGTTCCCTGTGAGTATGCGAGGATACGGTCTCCTTCCATTACCCTTGACAAGACATCCGCAGCTTTTGGTTCCGTCTGAGCCGGTGAGGTTTGATTGAAGTACGACAGTTTTGGCACCGCAGTCGCATTGGCAGAGCCAGCGCCGCTTCCTGTGGCCTGCCTTTGGATAATACGGCTCCGCTTCCGAAAGAACGGTCAGGATACCAAAGCGTTGGCCAGTAAGATCCACGGGGGTGTTTTTCGGAAGTCGTGTGCATCCGCAGCTTCGCATTAATCCACAGCGGATGTTGTTGTAGTTTACAGTTTTTTCGTTTCCGCAGTCACAGTGGCATTTGAACCGGCGAAACTTGTGTCCTCGGGTATCAGTTCCCGGTTCTTCCTCTGAAAGGACAGTCAGCATCCCGAAACGCTGGCCAATGATACTATCTGCCATAATCATATTCACCTCGGATGATAGTTGATCCGTTTTCACGGCAGTATCTGCAGCATGATGCCTGCTTTTTTACGCTGCTGATTCTTGTTGCGATGGGGTGCTTTCGTCGTCCATTTTGGATTTTTCAGTGGAATCTGTCTGGGGCTCCTTGCAAGGTGCCGGGAAGAATTGTTGTATGCTTTTCCTTTACCCATGGTTTTTTATCTCCGATCATATTTTTATCTTTCAGCGGACTATGCAACTTCCGCAAAGAACTCAGGGTTTTGTTCAGGATTAACCGTGAGCCGGTATTGGTTTACGTCTTCCTTCCAACAGTCGATTACACGGATCAGGGTCAGTTCATGCAGAACGGCGCAGGCATGCGAATGTGAATAGTCGAGCGTAGCCATGAACATGTCCCCTGTAAAGGCCCCATCCCCAAAGGATTCATACATGGCCGTCAAGGCGCGTTTCTGCCGGGGAAAGAGCGTGTCCGGTAAAGCCTTGATCTCTGGAAGAATCCGGTAGGTATCATCATCCGTTTTTTCCACCAGTCCGATCTGTTCCGCGAGGGGCATATCAATCGACCACTTTTTTTCGTCATAATCAGACCTGCGGATTATTCCATCCGCGAGATGACTTTTCAACGCCTCACCAATCCTACGATCCTTGGCAGAGCAGATGGAGCCTCTCATTTCGTCGATTTTTTCAATGAGCGCCGTCGAATAGGATGGTGCCGGTATATCCCTTGGTTGAACATGAAATGTGTAGACACGACATTTTCCTGCAACGGTGCGATCAGTCGATGCAATAAGGCTTCTCTGCCTGAGCTCTTGGAAAACGTTCTTTATCTGAGCAATCGTAATGTCTGATCCTTCATTGACATCGTACATGGTAAACTCATATTTACCGGAATCCCAGAATTTGTTGAGCAGGATCGCGCATGTCTGCCCGATCAGGGTTGGCTGCTCAGATAGCTCGTTTAACGTTTCACGAAACGAACCTGATTGGCAGGAGACACCTAATTCCTCGTCGGAAAAGAATCCGTAGATCGCGGAACCTTTATCATGCCCCACGGTTTTTACCATCTGTTTTGTGCGAAGCGCGGTAACCCTGTTAGCTGCACAATCATTACTGATGTCCAGCCCTTTGGCTATGTCCTCGGTTGTAAAAGTCAGAAGACCCTGCCTAATCCTATCGAGGAGCAGTATGGCGCAGTTTGCGATATACTTTCCCGTGCTATGCGTCAGCTCCTCTAACTTCCTGACAACATAGCTGTAATCACCCCCTTTGCCTTCATGGAATTCCCCCTTGGTGATACCTGCCTCTGCCGCTTTTTCTTCATCCGGATGATCTTCCGGTTCCTGATGGATTGCTGGCGGACTTAAGGGCTGTCTGGCCATTTCCTGTTCAGCCTGAATAAGGTCCTGGTTTCCGGCTTCCAGACGCAGATGCCGCTCACCGACCGCATCCGCCAGAAGGCAGAGGAAGTATTCAATGAAATATGTCATGTCGCCGTTATTCTCCGGCAGAAGGATGTTCGCCATTGCGTTGAAATAGGCATAACTCTTTTTTGCGATCAGAGAGGAAAGGCTTACCTCGGAGAAAAAATGATATCCTGATCGAAGCAGAATGAACTGAGACAGGATCCGGCCCAGTCGCTCATTTGCGTCCGGAAAAGGCCGGACCACTAACGCCCATGCGTGTGAAACCGCGGATTTGATCAGCGGATGAATTGCCGGATCAGCGATCAGGAGACTGATTTCCCTCACGCTGTCCGGGATCATGAACGCTTTCGGCACCTCATAAGACAAGCCTACCATGGAAGGAATGTCAGCGAAATCAACTGCTCGGTATCCTTCGCCGCCGATCTCCATGTTTTCATTCAGGAAACCAGCGATTGTATTGATGAATTCTTCCGAAACCGGGCGGTACAGGTTGGCACTGATATAGTTGAGGGCATTTCGATTGTTGAGGATCAGCTGTTCTTCAGCGGACTGGGGTTCCATATCTCCCTGTATAAACGCCATTGCGTCCTGCATGGTGAGCTGTGAACCCTCCACGTAGGATGTGAAGAACGATTCCTCCAGACATGTTGTGGCGGGCAGGTTCCGGTACGGATCAAACTCAGTTTCGTTTTCCATCATTTCGGAAATGATCCGATCACTGGCGGTTGCCATTTTCTGTGTGGTCACGTACCAGTAAGGATTGCCACGTGGAGAGTGGATCGGGAGCATCGTGCTTCTGACACGCCTGCGGTTCAGGATGTCCTGCCAGATTTCATCAGGCTGAACATCTAGAGGAAGGCGGCTTATCATTTCCCGTTTGGAAACATAATGCTGATCCAGGTGCTGATAAAGCTTTTCACGGTTCATGAATCTCGCCTCCTTCCCCATGGGCAGGGTAACGTTTATTCGAAGGATCTGTGTTCTGCTTCATGTTGATCACTCTCCTTCCGGGGATGCGCCGATGGCGACAGCATTCCTGAGGCAAAACCGGATAGCCTGATGGGAAGGGATATATTCACCTTCGCAGGAACGGGGCTGATCATCCTGCCAGCCAGTAAAGCCTTTGATCCTGCGAAGCAGGTATTTCGCGCCGATCTCGTAACGGATCACCGGATCCGTCGGGACGACGACCGCTTCGGCATCATTCATGGTACAAGGCATAAGTGCCAGGGAAGCCTCCTCGTCATTCAGCCTCAGCTGGATCTGTTTCGGATGGCCCAATGCTTCAAGCGTGCCTTCGTTGAGGGAGATATAACCTTCTTTCAGGTTAAGAGTCAGCATTAATGGATTCATGAAGATGCCTCCTTTATTCTTTTCTTCCGGATTCGTTCGAACTGCGTCTTCCCATGAAGCGATCCCAACATGAGAAGGATTGTGACTTTTCGCGCCGAAGTGAATGCTTTTTCCAGAAAGAATGGAAAATGTTGGTGGGCGTTGTAACGGTTGCCTCCTTCAATTTGAACAGGACACCTTGCGGATGCAGTTCCCCCTCGCAGGTAATGGTGGCGTTGTCGGACCAGCCGCAGATCCGGCGGAGCTTGGTGATAAAGCCATCGCCAGTAATGGAATCGCGGCTGATGTCAATGACATCCTTTTCATTCTCAGCATTGGGCTTGAGAAGCAGAAACTGTTCTTTCGGTTGAATCAGAATGTTGCAGTACGGTTTGTCTCCGATAGCAGTCAGCGTATCCGGGCTGAACGAGAAATCTTTTTGATTGATAGTCAGTGTCATAGTGTTCTCCTTTTCTTCGGAATCCCTGCTCTCGCTGTGCCCGACCATAAGAAATGTGCCATGCACAGTTGGAGAGCAGGGATTGCATTATTTGATTTCAGCTGTAATGATCGGGCCATCTGACACCCCTGCGGTAATATAGCCTTGCATCAGGTCAACATTCTGTGAGGCTTCATGCTCGGCAAAATTCATGCCGAAGGAGTTTTTCCAGTCTTCCCGCATAATCGTCTGGGAAGGAATCACCTTTCCGGTTTCCGGATCCTTACGGCGGGGCAGGTACGGTTCAGAGCCGCTCAGGTCAAACATGTACAGGACTTCTCCTTTGTGGTTGATCTTCATGCCCTGGAAACGGTAGCAGTAGGGGTCTTCCCAACGCATCAGCTCATAGAGCCTTTCCGTGAGCGGTTTGCAGGTGATCTGGCGGCTCTTCCGCTTGTCTTCCCGGATATTGCACCAGCGAACGGCATCACGTGCGCCTTCTTCACAGGGACGAATTACCAATTTCAGTTCTGTGGGATTGATCAGGAACTGAACATAAATGGTATCTTCCAACGTGCTGATACAGGCGTTATTGAAAGTGATGCTCTTGTCCCGGATAGTCATGGACGGGCAGAAACGGTTGGCGATGAATTCCCGCCGAACGACCTGATAGGCGTTGGGGTCGAATCTCGACTGCTCTGCCAGACGCTGCGCTTCCAGACGTTCCGCACGGGAAAGTTCGGGTGCCACTGTCTGGGCGGGCGGGGTGAAGGAACGGTTCACCATCGGTGGTAAAGGGTTTCCTCCGCTGTAATTGGGTCGATACCCAGGTCGGGTCCACTGTGTTTGCTGATCCATGGTTTACCTCCTATGTGTTTTTCTTTTCATCCGCGTTAATTCACACTGCCCGGGTTTTTCATCGGCCTTGCCATCTCGGCAGCCTGCCTGCACCGGCGCTTTTTCTCTTCCGCAGGCCAGATCTTTTCAACCAGCAGACGATCCAGGTCAGCACAGACGGCTTCAGCGATATCAGTCAGGTTTTTGTCCCCAACCGGGCTGGCGAGAAGTTTGTCATATGCCTTACGCATCAGGTCTTCCGGGAAAGCTCCGTATACCATCCGGCTGGATTCGTCATGCAGGAGGCACTCGCAGCGGTAAATGAAACCCAGCCAGTATGCGTAGGACAAGGCATCCACATCCCTGTTCTGCTCCTTGGGCAATTCCGTCAGGGCGGGTGGGAGTTTGAGCTTTTCCGCGTTATAAGCTTCCCGCAGCGCCAGACTCTTGTTCTGCTCTTCATCCGTTTTGCTGATAATGTCGTCGATCCAGTACAGTGCTTCAACAATCAACTGGGGACTTTTCAGCAGGAACGGTATCTGCAGGAATTCGCCCAGTGTGTTGTTCTCCACAAAAGCCGAGCTGGAAAAGTTGACATCGAAGACGCCAGCCAGCTGGCTTGTCATGAACATTGGCGCGAAGTTGTCCATTGTGAATCCCATGGAGGAAGCTTCCATAAAGAGTTCCCCTTGCTTTTCACAGCAGGCCAGATCCTTTGCTGTAAAGTGTCTGCTTTCACAGATGACTTTTCCGTCCGGTGATGCCCGCGATAGGCGCATCATACGCAGTACATTGGCTGACAGCGGACGCGCTTTGGCGGGGTTTCTTGAAATGTGCATTGTCAGACCTCCTTTAAAAAAATGTGTCCGATGACGTTCGCCATCGGTGGTTAACTCAAATCAGTATTTCCTTGTCCCGGTCGTTCTCCGATTACAGTCGCTTTCAGAACATCCGACTCCTTTTCCATCGGGATTGTGGGCGGGTTCTCCATGACCTGATTGAGTAGATTTGATACCGTTTCTTCGTCTACCCGGTGATCAATGTCCATCGCTTTCGCGGGAATCATCATATCCCAGGATGAATGGTTGTCCGCTGCGCTGTTCTCAAATCCTCTGATCGTCGTTTTGTGTTCAAAGGCGGGTACACCGAAGATTTTCTTATTGTTTTCCACTGCCTGCTGGAAGCGTTCCTCCATATCCTTAATCTCCTGAGGTTCCTCGTCATCTTCCGGAGGGAAGAAATAGCTTGTGCCTTCAGCTGCTTTTTCAGCCATTTTTTTTGCTATGATCACCTCATTCGCTTTATTAACTGCGCGTCCTATGAAGTTATCCAGGTCAAAGATAAGGACGGTCAGTCCGTCGGGGCCTCCCATTACCTGGCAGGGAATGCGATAGGAATATTCCTCGTCCCAATCCATGACGGAGAACAGAAGCTTGCTGATACTGCTGGAACCGTGACTGTTCCCATCCCATGGATAAGCGTTCGGGTTATCCTGATCGCATGGCCGTACAACCATCATTCTTTCCACGGGGTTGAAAAGGATCTCTGCCGTGTCACACTGGCAGTGGTTAACTCCGTGCAGTTTGCTGAAGCTTGTTTTGTTGAAAGCGATTTCCTTCGGCGAAATCCGGACAACAGGTTCATAGACGCGGGAAAACATATCGCCGCTGATTACCTGAAAGGTTTTTACGACTTCATTCTGCCTGTCCGCAGCTTCATTGTCTTTCTTTTTACCTTCCAGTTCGTCTTTCATTGCCTGTTCGTCTTCGGTCAGTTCCCGGGCGATCTGCGTGATTCCGTGATCATCCATGAGACCGCTCATGCGGCGGCCAGCTTCCGGAAGGAACTGCTTTTCCAGATTTTCCTTCAATTCCCCGTCAATCAGGCCCATGGCGATCTGCGCGGCACGGTAGTAGTCATCAGCTTCAAAACCAGCCCAGCAACGGTTCAGGGAAATGTATCCGGTAAGGGGACCGGTATCGATGATTCGCATTGGCAGGTAAGCGCCTTCGTGCCCGTACCGGTAACTGTTCAGGATTCGCTGCGCGGCATTCCATACGGTTCTGCTCACAATCCCCTCATGGTGCCCGGCCTGATAGTATTTGTTCTTCTGCCCACGGTTCTTTCTTGCCTTGTGGGTTTTGAAGGAAGGCGTGTACGTCTTTCTTGCCAGTACATCCCCGCAGTGTTTCTCATTCCGAAGCACAGCGGTGACAGAACTGGTTGTCCAGTGTGTGTTGTATGTGCCGTCCTTCTTTCTGCCGCCTGTAGGAATCGCCAGATCTGTCAGTGTATCCGCGATCTCCTGCGTGGTCATACCGGACAGCAGAGCAGAATACATCCATTCGACCACTTTCGCCTGCGCAGGATTGATCTGTAGAACCTTCTTATGACCGCCATAGCCATCCGGCACTTCAACCTTGTCATATCCAAAGAGCTTCGGAGTCATGAACCGGCCATGGGAAAAACGCCATTCCAGTGACAGCAGCATGGCTTCACTTTTCATATGGCTTTCTTCTTCCGCGACCATGGCTAGAACGAACAGGATAATGCCGCTGGTCTGCGCCATGGTGTCCAGGTTTTCCTGTTCGAAGAAAACGCGGATGGGCGGATCGTGGTTTTGGAGTTCCTCAACGGCCTTAATGCAGTCCAGCAGGTTTCTGGCGAAACGGGAAACGGCCTTTGTGATAACCATGTCGATTTTCCCGTCCCTGCAGTCCTGTATAAGCTTCTGAAAACCCGGCCTGTGTTCCGTATTTGTCCCGGAGAAACCGTCGTCAACGTAGGTGCCGACATATACCCAATTGGGTGTGGACTTGATCTTCTCTTTGTAGGCCTTGATCTGCATGGCGATGGAAAGCGCCTGATCCAAATCATCTGTGGAGACGCGGCAGTAAGCAGCGACACGGAGGGGTTTGTTTTCATCGCCTTCCGGCGGCGTGATCGTAGCCGCTATCTTATGAATATTGCTGCTGTCCAGATTTTCCACTTGCCGGAAAACAGCCTGTTTTTCCCGCCTGCGTTCTGTTTCAAGGCTTGCACCGATTGGCTTGTTATCTCTTGCCGCACGGGCTTCCGCTGTTTTGCGAACATCGTTCATGCTGTGGCCACCCCCTCGGAGTACTCCTTCGCATGATGTAGCAGGGCGGTTCTCTGTTTCTCTTCGGTTATCAGCATTTCGATCACGGCGGGATAATTCTCATCCGTGGTCATAAGCCTGTCCGCCTCAAAGTACACAGGACAGGTCAGAGAAGCGATTCGTTCCGCAGCCAGAGAGAACTGATTGCCGAAGCAGGAAATGGTGCGGGAAACGATCAGGTCATAGTTGCCTGCTTTCATTTCATTAAAGGAATCCCAGCAAGGCGCGGCGTCCAGGAATACCGCCTTCAGATCCCAGTCGGTTCTTACCCCGATCCACTGTTTTGCGCAGTGAAGTTCGAGTTCATGGTAAACGCTGATGTCTAAGAGGTCGCCTCTCATGTGCCGATAATATGCAACGTTCAGCGGTTTGCCATCAGGACGCATGGCATGGTAAATCGCCGGATCATCAGATTTGTTGAAAACTGGATCCCGGATGCGTCCTTCGCGGATGCGCTCCCTGATTCTGTCTTTTGTGTTCATCGGAGTATCACCTTCTTCTTTATTATTCAACTGCACATGGCAGCCGTTAACGGAGAGTAATTTATCCTGCTGTCAGAAGGAGATGCTTCCTTCGTTTCCTTTCTGACGCTCAAAGAAGTATGGCCGTTCTTCGCGGAGCAGTTCTTTTCCTGCGGTTTCTTCGCTCATAAGGAGTCTCAAAGTGAGAAAATGACTGTCCGCGTCATCGGAGAGCATGCTTTCCAGATCAAAATACACAAGGGTATTCAGTCGGGTGATCCTATCAAGCGCTTCCTGCACCGTATCACCGAACTGGTGCAGGTCAGGCGTGACTATCAGGTCGTAATCACCTGCATCCAGTTTTTCGTACTCTTTCCAGGACGGTTCTTTTTCGATAATGATTCGTTCCAGGCTTCCAATACGAGGCAGCCAGAGCTTTGCGATCTCGGTCAGCTTATCCGTATACAGTGGATCAACGCCTACCCGGTAACGGTTATAAAAGGCAACGCGGAGTGGCCGTCCGAGGGAAAAACCAATAAGATTTTCTTTGAGGGTTTCGTAGTAGAATTCCTCAGCATGATCAGCATATTCTGAGTTTTTATATTCCAGATAGGCCTGCTGTTTGGGATTCTTGAAAGCATTTTGCTGCTGCGGCGGTTTCATATGCTTTTCAAAATAATCACGTAAGGATGAGTCCAATACGAGGACGAGCGCCTCGGTCAATTCGTCATGATGATTTTTCATTGCAACGTGCTCCTTTCTCTTGGGTTGAAGAACCTTCAACCGCTTGTGTGATATGCACTTTCCCTCTTGCCGCAAGAGGGCGTAGTGGTATATAGCCGTAAAAAAGGATACCCGTCAACGACACTGACGTCGTGATTCTGATATTATTTTGCATCTTTTGAAAACCGGGCAGTGAGAGACGTGGAATGATGATAATGGAAGCAGAACGAGCCCTCCACTCAGCGTGAAGGGCTCGTATACATTTCGGGCCTTTTTCATTTTCCGGCGACATCCCGGCTATCCGCAAAAATCAGCTCATAAGGATCCAGTTCCAGGGTAAGGCAGAGCCGTAATACATATTTTACTGGTGCGTAGCCAATATCACTCTCGTCATATTCATACCGTTGGTATTGCCGTATATGCATCCCTGTTTCAAGGGCCACGTCCTGCTGCGTCAGTTTCAGCTCTTGGCGTCGATTCCTCAATATGGTAGCTTCCCGGCTCATTCGTCATCCCTCCTACGACTGTTTTGTCGTAGCGATTTATCACTCTAAAAGCTGAATATAGCAAGTCAATAATCGGCTGTAAGTGAGGAAAAATAAGGCTTTCTGCGAATTGCCTCCTGTGGTATACTGGAACATACGGCGATAGTCTTGGAATGCGTAAATCAAAGGCCGACCTCCTTCACATTCGTAGGCAGATCGTTCTTCCAGTCCACACCCACAGGGATCGGCGGGATCCATTTGACCACAGATTTCCTGATCGGGAACTGCTCTTTCCGCGGACCAGTCCAGTATGTATGCCAATGCGCCGAACGGATATGCGGTCGCGGAGAAGAGTGAGATCCGCCACGGTATTCAGTTGAACTCGATGATGATGTGTATTCTCGGATGAACCGGGATACCCTGACGCCAACGTCCCACACCTGCGGCTCACGGGGAGCGCGTATGGAACCGGAGAACGTTCTCCGGGCAGAAGGATGTTGAATTGCCGGAATATCCGGTTCCTCCGAACAAAGATACAGAAGGAGCTGAAGCATCGCAGAGAATGTTTTTCTATATTCATCCCGGCTGCCGACGTACCTGACTTTCACATTCGGATTGCCAAAGAAGCTGTCAACCCGGTCAACCCGGTCCATTGCGTCAGTAATGCTGCCTCCTCCAAAAGGAAGCGCTACAGTTTTCGGCAATTCCCGGCCTTCCAGAAACATGGCAAATTGAAGGTCCGTATCGAAGGAAAACAGGTTAAAATCCAGATGTGCGATGAAACCGTGCATCGGTATCCGTTCGTAGCTCAACCCGGGGGTTTCAATATACACTGCCCACTCAGGCAGGCGGTGCAGAAGCCCCATTGGTAAATCGCCGGTCAGCGGCTGGGTGATTAGAGCATTGTAGATTTCCGGAGCGAAACGGTAGATTCCCTTACTGCAGCGCCAGATATAAGTGGAAGCGATTGTCATGACTTCATCCATGTGCGTCATGTAAAATACTTCCCCGTTTTTCACGGACATGTGCAGACATGGGAACATGGTCGGCATAATGCACCAATCAGGGACGGAATCCAGCATGTCTTTTCCGATCTTGCTGGTGAAAGCAGATGGATCAGCATAGGCTTGCCGCAGCTCCATCCACAGATTGGGGTAACGCTGATTCAGGGTGCGGATCCAACGATCCGGCGGATAAGGAGAAAGGACTTTAGGAGCCATGGGATCACCTCCAGAGCAGTTTTGCTATTCATTGCTCTGAAGCGGAAATATAGCAAGTTCTTATTTTGCTGAACGCTTGAATAGTACGGTGTTCTACGGTAACATGCTCTCCAATAGCCAGGCTTTGACGGAGGGGAGCATGAAATTCCTGATTGACTATGAGAACATCAACAGCAGGGGCCTTTACGGATCGGAATTTCTGGAGAGAGAAGACGAACTGCTGATTTTCTACAGTGACCAGTGCCCTCGGATAGAAAGACAGGAAATGGAGAAAGTTTTCCTGTCGGGGTGCGGGTTCGAGATTATAAAGCTGCCATCCCCCGGAAAGAACGCTCTGGACTTCTGCATAGCGACCTGTGTGGGTGAAACCCTGGGCCGTGGAGAGACCAGAACGATCGCGATTATCAGCAATGATAAAGGGTATAAGACGATTCAGGATTACTGGCGAAAACGAAAACCGGCGGTCAGAATTGTCTGCAGACCAGATATAGCCCAGTGCATCATCTCTGCGGATGAACCCGGGGAACGAACAAGGAAGGTACATCGGGCCTGCGATCCCGTGGAATTGGAGAAAGAGTACAAAGTTTTTCTCCGCAGAAGAATGCTGGAAGAAAAGCTCTCGGATTATGGAGAGAAGGGATTGCAGCTGGCCAGTGACCTGTCCAGCATGTGTGAGGCAAAAGAAATCTATCGTTTCCTCCTGCGGGAATGCGGAAAAAAGGACGGATTGGAGATTTATCACATTGTGAAGGACGCGATGACAGAGGAATGAGGATGACATACGTTCACTACGGGAATGACGAATACATGCCTTTCGTGGGCATCCGGAATGTTCGGGAATGGCAAAAGCCGGAAGGCGGCCTGTGGGGCAGCCGGGAAGGTGATCCGAATGGATGGGAAGCGTGGTGCCGGAAAGAACACTATCAGCTGCAGCGGCTAAAGAAGCGGTTCAGCTTTGCACTGACGGAAAATAGCCGTGTGCTGACGCTGGAGAAGGAAGAGCAGCTGATAGATCTTCCGAAGCAGAAACCGTGGGAACCAAAGGATCTGTCATGGATGGAGACGCTGGGGCCTGATCAGATTCCTACTCCAGAGCAACTGGACGAATGGCTCAGCCCGAATTGGTGCCTGCTGGATTTTGAAAAACTGGCAAAGCGGTATGACGCGATAGAGCTGATAAATGCCGGGGCTTTTCGCAGCAGTTTGAGCCTGTGGGATTGTAACTGCATTTTGGTGATGAATCCGGATGTGGTACAGGTCATGTGACGGAGGACAGAAATGTATCTGTGGTCAATACAGGAAGAGGCAGTTTGGCAAGAAATCCAGGAGACGGGGATCTATCACTGCGATCCGTACAGAAGCGAACTCCTTCAGCCGATGGATAAAGCACTGATTGGCAAGAAACTGGAACCGCAGTTTGAGGCAGCATACGAATGGCTGGCAGAACAGATGGAGCAGCGGATAGGAAAAAGGCCGGAAGGTGTGCGATTCCCAGTTTGGGCGTGGTATCAATACGGAGGAAAACGAAAATCTGATCTTCGGAAGGAACGGTGGACGAACGGAGAAGGCGGACAGCGGTTTGTGTGCTTGGAGCTGGAAGTGCCGGATGGTCAGGTGCTGTTATCAGAATTTGGGGAATGGCATGTGGTTCTGGGTGGTATGTGCCCGATAGCGGATACTGAAGAGGAATGGGACCGGCTGAATGCGTTTTTGGAGAATACTGATGACGCAACCGCAAAATCTTTCCTTCATGAGAATTGGAAACGGATATTTGATGTTGGGCCTTTCAAAAATGAATGGACGACTCGCGGAGAAGATGTGCAGGCGACATTCTGGGAGCTGAAGAGGGAATATGTGAAGAAGGCACGGCCTTTTGTTACTGTTTCAAAAAAAGGATACTGATATTCGAACGGCTTAGAAAACGAGAGGGTGCTGAAAGCACATCCTCTTTTTTCTTCTGTCTGAAACTATGTAGCCTTTGAGTACACTGCATTCGGGGATTGTAGAGGGCAGGGCTTGTGTGGTATAATCATTCTGGTTTTTTGTAGGGATTTTGAAGCTAAGGTGGTGATCACGATGACGGATGCTCAGCAGAGAGAGGCGGCTCGACAGTTTTACTACCGTTGGAAGGACAAGGGACGGGAGGATGAAGACGCCCGTTCTTATTGGATTGAGATTTTGACGAACATCCTTGGCGTGGACCGCGTCACGGAGCGTGTTGATTTTGAAAAAAAGGTCATCGGCGCGGATGGTAACACAAAGCGCATTGACGTTTATATTCCGGAAACCCGAGTAATTATCGAGCAGAAGAGTTTGGGGATTGCGCTGGACAAGCCGCAGGCAGGCCACGATGGTATGACGCCCTATGAACAGGCAAAGTATTATGACAACTATCTGCCGTTCGATGAGCGTGCTCGCTGGATTGTTACCAGCAATTTTGCTGAGATTTGGATCTATGACCGCAATGCGGCCAGACCGGATCCGGTAAAGATTTCCCTTTCTGATCTGCAGTCCAAGTATCACATGCTCGATTTCCTGGTAAACAAGGAAACGAAGGTCATCAGCCATGAGATGGAGCTTTCCCTGCAGGCTGGTGATCTGGTTGGGAAAATCTACGATGCTTTTCACAGTCAATATAGGAATCCAGATGATCCGGAGACGCTGAAGAGCCTTAACAAGCTGTGTGTCCGGATCGTATTCTGTCTGTATGGAGAGGATGCTGGGATCTTTGGCAGGAAGAGCATGTTCCACGATTACATGGCACAGTTCGATGCGGCACATGCCCGTAAAGGCTTACGTGATCTGTTTAAAGTGCTCAATCAGAAGCCGGAGGATCGAGATGAATACCTGGCTGATGATGATCCGTTGCTGGCGGCATTCCCGTATGTCAATGGCGGTTTGTTTGCGGACGATGATATTGAGATTCCTCCGTTTACGGATGAGATCATGGATCTGATTCTGCGGAAAGCTAGCGATGATTTTGACTGGAGCGGTATCAGCCCCACCATCTTTGGTGCTGTGTTCGAATCCACCCTGAATCCGGAGACACGGCGTAGCGGCGGCATGCATTATACATCCATTGAGAATATCCACAAGGTTATTGATCCGCTGTTTTTGGATGGTCTGAAAGCAGAATTGGCGGAGATTGAAAGGATTGATGTTGTTCGGACTCGGGAACAAAAGCTGCGGGCTTTCCAAGACAAACTGGCTTCGATCGTGTGCCTGGAAATCCCCACTACGTCTTTGATACGGGTTCAGGCGGCATAATTAAAAGGTGCATCGAAGGCTCGTTTTTTAGGCTCGGAGGGCTCGAAACGAGCCTTCTCTTAATCGGGACAATGCAAAACGAGGAGGTAAACATATGCCATACAACTATCTTGGAGATTTGTATAAAAGTGAAGTGGTTGCACGTTTACAGGAACTGGGTTGCAACGTCAAAAGCGTACATGCTTTGAATCTGATTTTAGAAGAAATGGGGTTACAAGAGCATTCGGGCAATAACTGGGTAACAACCGATGCTGGCGTAAAATACACTATTTATAGAGGACGTGTTTTCGACGCAGATGCATGGCATCCATCAATTGTTGATGCGGTGTACAATTATCTGAAAAATCGCAGATAAATACAAAAGCACCCGACCGTCGGCGGTGAACCGATGATCGGGTGCTGTGTGTTGTGGGATCAGCCATCGAAGGTCTGTCCGGTTTTGAAGGTGAAGGTCATCCGACCGTCGTGGTAGATGGTCGCGTAGTTCAGCAGACGGCACCACAGGTCTTCGCTGAATTCGGTCAGTTCACCCTTCTGCTTGCGGAGAACATTCAGGCAGGACTCCATCGTTCCGCGTCGGGTAACGATGTCGCTGATCTGCCCGGTGACTTCCTTGTGCCGGGTTTCTGCTTCATGGAAGCGCTGGCTCAGGGATTCGTACTGGCGCTGATATGCCGCCTGATCCTGCGCCACAGCCGCATTCTGCCGGATGAGCTGGTTGATCATTTCCTGAACCGTCTGCATTTCCAGCAGGTACTCCGCCTGCCGGGCTTCCAGTTCCGACGTGTCGAGGGCGGTTGCCATGACCGCCTCATAGGCCGCGATGGCTTCCTTCCGGCCTGCCAGCAGGAGGTTGGCGGCTTTGATGAACCGGGAGCGGATGGTCACATCGTCAAGGAACGGCGTAGTGCAGCGCACCTCGTTCTTGTATTTCTGATTGCACTGCCAGACCACCCGCTTGCACTTCTCCGGGGAATGCCAGGTTTTGGAGCCGTACCAGCCGCCGCAATCTCCGCACTTGATCTTGGAGGCGAAGATGTGCGTGCCGCTGTGCCTGTTTTTCCCGCCTGTCCTCCGGGCCAGTTCCCGCTGCACCATTTCAAAGGTGTCGTCGTCGATGATTCCTTCGTGGTTGTTTTCCACGTAGTACTGCGGCACCTCTCCCTCGTTGGTCTTGAACTTCTTGGTCAGAAAGTCCTCGCAGAAAGTTTTCTGCAGAAGCGCATCCCCGTGGTACTTCTCATTCGACAGGATGCTTTTCACGGTTGTCTGCCCCCAGACCTTCTTTCCGGCTGGCGTCGGGATGCCTTCCTCCGTCAGGGTCTTGGCGATGCCATGCGGCGTCATCCCGGTGAGGAACATCTGGTAGATGCGCCGCACCACCTCGGCCTGCTCCCGGTTTATAACCAGATTCCCGTCCTCTCCGCGATCATAGCCGAGGAAGCGGCTGAAAGGAACGGTGACCTTGCCGTCAGCAAAGCGCTTTCTCTGGCCCCAGGTGCAGTTCTCCGAAATGCTCCGGCTTTCTTCCTGCGCCAGCGAGGACATGATCGTGATCAGCACTTCGCCCTTGGAATCGAACGTCCAGATGTTTTCCTTCTCGAAGTACACCTCGGTGCCGTTCTCCTTCAGCTGGCGGATGGTGGTCAGGCTGTCAACCGTGTTTCGGGCAAAGCGACTGACAGACTTGGTCACGATCAGGTCGATCTTCCCGGCCAGCGCGTCCGCCACCATCTGCTTGAAGCCTTCGCGGTGCTTGGTGCTGGTGCCGGTGATCCCTTCATCCGTATAGACCTGCACAAACTCCCAGTCCTCGCGGCTCCTGATGTAGTTGGTGTAGTAATCCACCTGCGCCTCATAGCTGGTAAACTGGTCGTCCTTGTCCGTCGAGACTCTGGCGTACCCGGCAACGCGCCGCTTCCGCTTTTCATCAATCGGCGTTGCTGTGAACCGCTGGAGGGTCGGCGGGATGGTTACGACTTTCCTTTGCTGTTCCAATACTTCTCCCTCCTGATCTGCTTCATCTTCTCGCTCATCTGGGCCTTCTTTTCAGGCGTCCACCTGGCTTTCATCACTTCGCTCATGTGCGCTTTCTGAGCGTCGGAACACTTATGACTGGCCCGGCGCATTGTCCATTGGCGCGTCTGGACGCTTCCATCCGTGAAATGAAAGGTCAGCAGCCAGCCCTGCGAAACGGAAATGTGGTCAATCCGATCAAGGAAGATCTCCGGATCGAAAGCATCAAGGCTAAGCACCTCTGCGGTCATCTCCTGCAGAAAATCTTCTCTGAGCCCACGGACTTTGCATTCCGTTCCCTCGTTGGTGCAGCGCCAGTAACCGTGCATGCCTGTCTGGCTGTTTGCGGTACTGCGCCTGAAGTTACACCCGCACCGTTCGCACTTGATTTTCGTCGTAAAGCAGGAAGTGCCCGGCCTGTCAATCGGGTGCGTGAGCATGAACTCTGACTTCTTTTTCCTGGACTCTTCCGTCCAGCAATCCTGATGGCCAGTGTTCGGGGCATCCTTTCGGATGATGCGTCCGTCCTTCATGAAAAACGTCAGTACACTCCGCTCCGGAACCTCGATGTGGTCAACCGACTCGGTGAAAGCACTTTCATCGAAAGCCTCGAGGCCGAGCACATCGCAGCAGGCTTTCTCCAGCGCCTTTTCTGTGATGACGCCCGGTACCGGGCAGGGAGTGTCCGTCCGCTTTTTCTTCTTGCTGCCGCAGTTCCAGTACTCTTCATTGCGGCCATTCTTAACCCGGCGGTTGTGCATGTAGCTGTAGCCGCAGTACGGGCATTTGATCTTGCCGGTAAAGCAGCAGACGTTCAGACTCTTGTTGGCCAGCGGGCCAAGTTCCCTCCGACGGGCCATCTCCTGCTGAACGTACTGGAAAGTCTCCATGTCGATGATCGCTTCATGGGTGTCCGGCACGAAATACTGTGTCAGTTCACCCTTGTTCTTCCGGCGCTTTTTGGAGAAGGGATCTTCGATGTACTCCTTCTGCAGAAGCAGGTTCCCGGTGTAGGTGATGTTGGTCAGGATGACCTTGATGTTTGAATCCACCCATTTGCAACCCTGCTTGGTGGTGATGCCTTCGGCATTCAGTTCGCGCTCGGTTTCCAGCCGGGATTTCCCATCCAGAAAGTTCTGGAAGATGCGCCGGACGATGGCGGCTTCCTCCGGAACCGGAACCAGCGTGTCGTCCTCCCAGCGATATCCGTAGACCCGGAAGTGCCCGTTGGGAATGCCCTGTTCCATACGTTTTCGGGTGCCCCATTTGACGTTTTCGGAGATGCTGCGGCTTTCTTCCTGCGCCATGGATGCAAGCAGTGTCAGCATGAGCTCGCCGTCTTCGGAGAGGGAATTGATGTGTTCTTTTTCAAACCGGACTTCAACGCCCATCTCTTTCAGATGCCGGACAGTTTCCAGAAGGTCGACCGTGTTCCGGGCAAAGCGTGAGATGGACTTGGTCAGGATGATGTCGATCTTTCCCGCGTCGCAGTCCTCAAGCAGACGCTGGAATTCCGGTCGCCGTTCGATATCTGTGCCGGAGATGAAACTGTCAGCATAGACGCCTGCGAAGATCCACTCCGGATTGCTCTGGATGAACTCGTTGTAGAAACTGACCTGCGTGGAGAGTGAGTGCATCGTCCGGTCACTTTCTGCGGAAACCCGTGCATATGCCGCGACCCGCTTCCTGACGGGGAGAACCGGCATTGTGACTTCGATTTTCTTCACGGTTTTCAAGGGCTCGCGCCTCCTTTCTCAGGTGACATTACTCACTCTTTTTCGCCAGAATAGCAAGCGCTGTCAGGCGTATTTCCTGAGAAAAGTTTTCCAAGCGGTGGCTGGAAACGTTCGATCAGAAGCGCATCGATTCTGGAAAACTCATCCGGTTTTAGAAGCGCCTGTCTCAGGAAGGTTTCGGCGATCTGACGCGCCGCCAGATAGTTCTTTTCCGCTTCAAACTGAACGGCTGTCATCCGCGCTCACCCCCTGAATAGCGATCCTGAATGTAGCAGTCATGGGAGCAGTACTTCCGGTTTCTGTTCCCGTAGGCCGTGAAGGCTTTCCCGCAGCAGGCGCAGGTGAAGGAATAGACCGCCTTTCGATTTACCTTCTCCGGATGCGCGTTCCACCATGACTGCCTGCACATCGGAGAACAGAACTTGACGGGCTTTCTTCCGGCATGCTGGACGAGCGGTTTTCCGCAGCCCATACAGACGGATGGCAAATCAGGCACACTTTCCCTGATCTTCACGGTGCGATTGCCTGCCAGTCCGTTCCGCTGGCAGTATCCCTTAACGGCGCTGACAGAAACGCCAAGCGTCCCGGCAATTGCGACATAGCTCTGGTTTTCACTGCGCAGTTTCGCAATGACGGCTTTCTGAGTATCGTTCATTTCATACTCACCTCCCATAGGGTAGCCATGGGAAATGCCAAAACGGGACGTTTTCATAAAAAAAGTCGGGCCTTGCCCGAAAAAAGGCAAAGCCCGGAATGATTTATTCAGTTGTGATCTCAGAATACTCGCCAGACACCCATCCGACCTGACTGCCGATCTTCACCGCCTGCCAGCCGTTGAGCGCCGTGGCCACATATTCCAGCACGGTTCCGCTTGCCACAGCTGTGATGCGGCTGTAGCTGGTGCCGTTGCCCGTGCGGATGTTGACCTTCCCGCCGGACGAGCGGATCGTCACCCGGATGGTGCTCTGCCCGGTCACAGGCTGTTCCTGCTCCGGTTCAGGCTGGGTTTCCGTCATGGCCTGCTGCCCGGCGTCGTTCTCCGCCACAGCGGCCATCAGGGCGGCATGGGTCTGGTCGCCGTACTTGCCGTCCTGCTTGAGCCCAGTCTTCTTCTGGAAAGCCTTCACGGCGGCTTCCGTCTTGCTGCCGAAGTCCCCGTCCACCGTCAGGGAAGCACCCAGCTGGTTCAGCAGTTCCTGCAGCGCCTTCACATCGGAGCCGGAGCAGCCCTTCTTCAACAGGCGGCTTCCCAGCGTGTACACCGTGACCGCTTCCACGGCCTGCTGCGCTCCGCTGGTGTCTCCGTAGTCGATGAACGGCAGCTTGTACCAGTGTGTCCAGGGCCGTTTCTTTACCTGCGTCTTCACGCATCCGGCATTGAAGCCCTGCCACTCCACGGCATAGCCGTTCCCGACGTAATAGCCCGCATGGCCGTCCTTGTACAGCGCCAGACCGGGGATTTCCGGCAGAGTATCAATCGTACCCCAGTCAGCGCCTTTGGACTTGGCCCAGCTGAACATGCTGTTCGCGCCCTTGTCCGGGCATCCGTGGGAGCCGTAACTGCTGGAGATGGACTTGTCTGTCCCGATGGCTTCCAGCACACCCTGACCGCCGCCCGTCCACGCGTACCCTTTGCAGCCGCCGATGCAGTCGGAAACGACCGCTTTGTCGGCGATGTGCTTCTTGTACTTGGACATCCGATCAGAGGTGTAATGGGACGGATACTGGTTGGACTTCCGGGAAAGCAGGCTGCTGGTAGCCTTGTAGACGCAGGTGCCGTACCAGTACGGCTGACCTACCATCTTCAGGCACCAGTCGGTAAAGTGCTCGTTGGTGAAAGGCGTATTGATTCTTTCAGACATCTTCGTCACCTCCAAAAAGGAAGAGGGCGGCGGTTATTCGCCGCCGTCCGTGTCGGTCGTATCAGTTTCCTTCTTGTCGCGGTCATGAAGCTGGGCAAGGATATCCTTGAGCTTGTCCGGGATGGGCAGGCCGACGTGGGCCGCGTTCTCAAGCAGGCTCAGGCCCTCATTGCTCATGTAGAAGCAGATCACAACCCCGCGCAGGGCGCTGCCCGTGCCGACCACATGCAG
>Ga0129307_1000352_pt1 | contig 73832 bp, 69 predicted proteins | sample P1105metagenome_FD_94437 | JGI IMG/M metagenome (GOLD analysis project Ga0129307, IMG submission 94437) | Capybara group fecal microbial communities from Wisconsin, USA - P1105 metagenome | ecosystem: Host-associated > Mammals > Digestive system > Large intestine > Fecal | place: USA: Wisconsin...
CTGGACGCTGTCTACGCAGCCTGACGGCTGCGGCAACCTCGCTCACGGATAGATCCTGCGGCTCCATCCGTGACCAAGGTTTTTACCACGGGGTGTCCAACTTGTTATTGCAATTTGCGATTAGGATTTATTATACAAAAAGCCATATGAAATTGCAAGGGCAAAAGATCGGCAGAATCCACAAATGCCTTTAGGCCTTTATATTCAAGGCTATTCTCTCAGCAGCCAGTCCTCCACCACATCCCGCAGCGTGATTTCTGTCACATCGCATTTTACCAGCCGTTTTATCAAACCCCGGCACTGTTCCCTTGAGCAGGTCAAGGAGGAAAACGCGTTGGAACCGCCGGAAGAATCGCTGATTTTCACACCATACGTCTCACAGGGTCCTTCCATCTCCGCCAGCATATAGTAGGAGAATACATTCCCAAGGATCCTCTTCTGTCCCATCAAAATCTCATGCACGCAGATCCCTCCTGATTTTTTGTGTTGTATTCCTATTTGCAGATTTCTTTTCTTTTTAATTTACTATAAATTTTCTTTTTTTAAGATCGAATTTTGTCGAAAAGCAAAATGTTTTAACAAGCTTTAACAGATGGATTCAAAAAAGCCAGGGATTGCTCCCCGGCTTCCGCTCACTCAGTCTGACTGCTCCAAAATTATTTTTTTCAGCTCTTCTCTGGAATAAAGCAGGTTCAACACCTCCAGCATCCCATTCGGTGTCAGGTGCTCCGGAAGCTCCAGCCGCTTCAAAAGAGCCTGCCGCCTGCTGGCGGATCCTGTCCCGCCAATCAGCCCCCACTCAAACAGATCCGCCTTGGTCACAGGCTCCTTTGTCGAATTTTCCCGTTTATCCTCGCCCTCAAAGGTGGCGCCGGCTTTTCGGAGGGCCTCCAGCAGCACCTCCGGGCGCATTCCCTCCACGCCCAGCTTTCCCTCTTTCCCGGCGCTGCGCTTCCGGCGCTCCTTGCCGTAGATATCCGGGATGTAGGCTTGCTTCAGCTGCTCCTTCGGAAGAGCCCCCTTCAGGAAATTCCGGATCTGGAACCCGGCGCCGTCGCTGTCCGTCAGCAAAATCAGACCCCGGCTGGCACCCAGCCGCCGCAGCAGGGCCAGCTTCTCCCCATCGTTGAACACGGAAAATCCGCCCAGCGGGATGACCGTGGCATCCACCACCTGAGAGAGGGTATTCTTGTCGTAACGGCCCTCCACTACAATGACTTCCCGCACCTTTTTCATGTCCGCTTCGCCCCCAGACGCACCAGCAGCAGCTTCAGCTCTCCCATGGCATCGATCCCCCGCTCGCTCTTTAGCCGCAGATCCAGCGTCTGGCACTGCTTCACAGCGTCGGCGCACCACTCCCGGCTGGTTCGTTTGGCCGCGCTGAGCCACAGCTTCACCTGGAAGTCGGAGTTTCGGATTCCCCACAGGTCCATCAGCCAGTACTTGTCCTTTCCGCTGTCGATGGCCAGCCTTGCGGTATAGATCCGCCGCAGCTGGCTGCCCAGGGCGGCGTTGATCTGGATTGGCTCCGTCTGCATTTTCAGCAGGTCCCCCAGCAGCCTGGCGGCCTCATTGTAATCTCCCCGGAGAACCGCATCGGACATCTTGAACACCTCCGCCGACAGCACCGGGTCCGCCACGGCGTCAATGTCCCTTCTTGTGATGGTCTTCCCCCGGGCGTAGGTGCCGATCTTGGTGATCTCCGGCACCAGGCCGGTCATCAGCCCGCCGCAGAGGAAAATGAGATACTCCGCCGTCTGTCGGTCGATGTCCTTGTCCATGGCCCGGAACCGCCGGATGATCCAGGGCACCAGGTCGCTGTTGTCCGCAGGGCGGAACTCCACCGTCTGCACATACTTGTCAATGGCTGTGTAAAGCTTTTTCACCGTCCGGTTGGGTTTATACTCCAGGGTGTCATAGACAAACACGATGCAGCAGTAGGGCGGCAGGTCGCTCAGCAGGGCGATCAGCTTCTCCCGCTGCTCCTCGGGCAGCTTGAACAGGTCCAGATCTGTCACCGTGATCAGCGTCCGCTCCGACAGCATGGGCATGGCCTCGACCATCTCTCCCAGGTCCTGGATGGAGACATTCTTCCCCTCCAAGGCGTGGTAGTTGAACTCCTCAAAGCCGCCTGGCACCAGCTTCTTCCGCAGTTCCCGCAGATAGTACTCCCGGAGGTAACTCTCCTCTCCGTAAAAGATATAGGCACAGCCCACGGTTCCGGCGGAGAGGTCCGCCTTGAATGTTTGAAACGCCGCGTCAGATTTCGCGGTCTTTTTCGCGTATGCCATGATAGATGTTCCTCAATTCACTGTAATATGGATGTCCCCCTGCAGGTCTGTTCTGCAGATTTCCGCTCCCACGGCCAGCAGGCGGCGCAGGGTCTGGTTCGCCGGATGTCCGTAAGAGTTGCTACCCACGCTGACGATGGCCGTCTCCGGCGTCAGCGTGTCCAAAAACGCCAGGGAGGAGGAATTTTTGGAGCCGTGGTGCCCCACTACCAGTGCCTCAATGTCCGGCAGCGTGTACCGTTCAATCAAAAGCTCCTCGGTGACCGCGCTCATGTCGCCCGTGACCAGTAGGTCGTACTCTCCGGCCGTGACCAGATAGGCCAGCCCCTGTTCGTTATCGCCCGTGCTGCCCAGGGGCGGATAGACCGTTATGGTTGCCTCCCCCAGGGGCAGCATCTCCATTTGGGTAACGAACCGGACCTCCACGCCGTGACGCTCCGCCGCCCGCAGGACGGACTCCCGCTGACCGCTGTCATCCTTCACATCCGGCACCAACAGCGTTCCAACGCGCATCCTGGCCATCAGCTCCGCCGCGCCGGAGACGTGGTCGTAGTCATAGTGGGTCAGCAGCAGGTACTCCAGCCGGAAGCAGCCCCGGCTCTGCAAGGAATCGGCGGCGATCTCGCCGGCGCTGTACCAGCTGTTGCCGCTGCCGCAGTCAATCAGCGCAAACGTTCCGCCGGAGGACAGCGCCACGCACTCTCCCTGCCCCACATCCAGCACCGTGATGTCCAGCTTTCCGGCGGTGTACCGCGCCGCGCCGGCCCACAGGGTGACGGCCAGCGTCACCGCCGTCAGTGTGCCCGCCACGGCATACCGCCTGCGGGTCCCCGCTTTCAGGCAGTATGCCACGCCAAACAGCAGATAGGCGTAGGCCATCCAGTATTTCAAATAGGGATTGGAGAAGTACACCGCGTGATAGGGCAGGCTGGACAAGCATCCGGCCACCCACAGGACATAGCGGATCAATAGCCGGGGCACCAGCCCCAATAGCCCGCCCAGGGCGGGCGACACAAAGCCCAACAGAACGGCTACCAAGCCAAAGGAAAAAATGCCGCTGGCAGCTGTCAGGCAAAGGAGGTTGCTCACCGGGGCCGCAAGGGAGAGCATATTGAAATAGTACGCCGTCAGCGGCACAGTAAACACCATGGCCCCCAGCGAGGCGGATAGGCTGACCGCCAGAAACCGCAGCAGCCTTCCGGGCTTTCGGCTCGCCAAAAGCCATTTGCTGAGCTTCGGCGCCAGCCACAAAATTCCGGCTACCGACGCAAAACTGAGCTGCAGGCTCACCGACGCAGCGGCAAAGGGATTCTGAACCAGAATCACAAACAGCGCAACGCCCATGGCCGTGGGCAGGTCGCTGTCCCGCCGGAATAGGGGCGCCGCCAGCAAGAACAGCAGCATGACACAGGAGCGCACCACAGAGGGTGAACACCCCGCCAGCACCATGTAAAACAGCAGCAGCGGCACGGCCAGCCCCGCCGTCAGCCTGCGGCGCTGTCTGCCCAGTAACCCCGTCACCATGGACAATAGGAAAGCACAGTGCATTCCCGAGATGGCCAGGATGTGGAGGATTCCCGCCTCGGACAGGGCGGTGCAGCTTTCCGTGGAAATTCCGCTCTTATCCCCGGTGAGAATCGCCGTCAGAAACGCGGCTGTATCGCCGTCGAACAATTGGGTAATCCGATCCCGCATGGCCTGACCCACCCGGATGGGCCACCAGCGGGGAGAGGCTTCGCTTCCCCGCTCCGCCGTGATCTCGCCCCGGCTGTAGGCCAACAGGAAGATCCCCTTGGAGGTAAAGGAGGTGATATCGTTGCTCCGGATGCGGGCGGCGCTGCTCAGGGCCACATCCCCGGTCACCACATTGCCCGGTTTCAGGGACAGCAGGGACTCGTCCCCGTAATACACGGCCTTTACGCCATGCAGGCCCGGGATATCCAGCTCCACCGTGACCTTGGCACCATACTTGGCCGGTATGGCGTAATCGCACAGGGTCATGGCGGTCTGGGCCCGCTCAGTCCCCGTCAGCAGCTCCGCCGGAGATTGTACCACCGCAGTATAGATCCAGTTGTAGGCCATTGCCAGACCCAGGCCCGCAAAAATCAAAATGAACCGCAGGCGGGCATGTCCTGTTTTCAGGAATCCCAGCCCCATCAGCCCGGCGCACAGCAGCGCCGCCGGCAGCTGCCATCCCGACGGCAGCAGATACTGAGACAGAAAGATGCCAAGAGAAAAGGCACCCGTAAAGACAGCCAGCTTCCTCATGTGCCCTTTGGCGGCGTCGGATCGTCTGTCCGGCCCAGGAGATAGTCGGTGCTGACCTGATAATAGTCGGCCAGCTTTAAAACCGCCCAAGCGGGAATCTCCCGGACCCCCTTCTCATAGCGCCAGTAGACATTGCGATTCATGTTCAGATATTCCGCAATCTCAATCTGGGTCTTGTCATGGTCAGCGCGCAGATCTTCCAGTCGCCGAAAGTACATGATACCACCTCAAGAAGATGCTACCAAACGGTGGCACCCTCTTGATGGTTTTCACCCATACGGCTTCAATTATACATAAACAACAAGAAAAAGCAATTCCCGTGCTGCTGAGGAGGATTCATGCTTCGGACAAACTTTTACAGCCCGGCTCCTCCGGGAGCCGGGCTGTGGTATGGGAGATAGAAAGAGTGAGCTTACTTCCAGTAATCCAGCTTGGAGTCGTCCAGGCCAATGTCCCGGGCGTGGAAGACCGGGTTCTTGCCGGCAGCTTTCTGCGCCTGATAATCCTGAGCAGCTTTCACTGCCACGCCGCCCAGCGCCACGCAGGCAGGCAGGTTGATGAGGCACATCACGGCCATCAGAATATCGGCCACGGCCCAGGCCGCATCCATGGACATTCCGGCGCCAATCAGAATGGCGGCAGCGCAGACCAGGCGGAAGGCGGTCATAAACCGCTTGGAGGGCATTTTATGGTTGATGAAGGCCAGGGCGTTGTCCACATAGTAGAGGTTACCCAGCAGCGTAGTGAAGGCAAAGAGCACCATGGCCACGGTAACGAACACCGGACCCAGGCCGCCCAGCACCGTGGAGACGGCCTTCTGCACAAATGGCGCGCCGGCCAGCTCTGCGGTGGGTTCCACGCCGGAACACATGCACATCAGAGCGGTGGCAGTGCAGATCAACAGCGTGTCGATAAAGACGGAGAGCATCTGCACCAGGCCCTGCTTCACGGGGTGAGAGACATCGGCGGCCGCTGCGGCGTTGGGGGCGGAGCCTACGCCCGCCTCGTTGGAGTAGAGGCCGCGCTTGATGCCGTACATCAGGCAGGAGCCTGCGATACCGCCGAAGATAGCCTGGAAATCAAAGGCGTTTCGGAAGATCTGGACGAAGACGGAGGGCACCAGGGTGATGTGGAATAGAATCACCACCAGGGCCACCAGCACATAGAGGAGGCCCATGATGGGCACCAGGGTGCTGGTGACCTTGACGATTTTCTTGCCGCCGCCCATGACGCACCAGGCCGTCAGAACTGCGAAGACAGCGCCGATGATCCAGGGGGTGACAGAGGCGTTGTAAAACTCATAGACCGTGAAGGTATCCTGGAGGTTATAGGAGGCCAGCATATTGAAGCCAAAGGCGTAGGTCAGGATCAGGGACACGGCGAAAACCACCGCCAGACCCCGGTTGTGGAGTGCGGACTCGATGTAATAAGAGGGGCCGCCATAGCTGTCGCCATTTTCGTCCCGGCGCTTATAGATCTGGGCCAGGGTGCTCTCAATAAAGGCGGAGGAGCCGCCGATCAAAGCGATAACCCACATCCAGAAGGCGGCGCCGAAGCCGCCCAGGCAGATAGCCGTGGACACACCCACGATGTTGCCGGTTCCCACCCGGGAGGCAGTGGAGACCATCAGCGCCTGGAAAGAGGACACGGCCCCTTCCTTGGTGGGCTTCTCCATCACCACGCGGACCGACTCCGGGAACATCCGCAGCTGGATGCATCTGGTTTTGCAGGAAAAATAGATGCCAGCGGCCAGCAGCACGATGATCAGCACGGGGTAATACAGGAAATCATCTATCTTGACCAGAAATTGGGTTAATACTTCCATCATTCATACTCGCTTTCTCTTGGAATTATTCTGGGGAAAGTGGTTTTTGACAGGAAAGGACGCTCTCCGTCTCCCAGCGGAGAAATTTCTTTTCCTATAAAAGAGTTAAAGCTCCGCCCTTTCGGTATAGCGGAATGGCTTTCCGTTGTTTACAGGCCCCGGCCTGAGAAGTAGTGGAGATTCAGTGCCTTGGACAAATACTCCAGCACCAGATAGGCGCCCACGCTGTTGCCCTTGGGGTCCAGGGCGGGGCCGAAGGCGGCGATGCCCATGCGGTTCTCCACGCAGGCCATGATGCCGCCGCCCACGCCGCTCTTGGCGGGGATGCCCACCCGGATGGCAAACTCGCCGGAGCCGTCGTACATGCCGCAGGTGACCATCAGCGTCTTGACCACCCGCACATGGCGGCTCTCCACCAGCCGCTCGCCAGTGGCGGGATTGATGCCGTCGTTGGCCAGAAGCATGGCGTAGCGGGCCAGATCCTCCGTGGTCACGGAGATGGAACACATCCGGAAATAGAGGTCCAGCGCCTGCTCCGCGTCGCACTCCAGGACGTTGTCACTCTGCATCAGATACGCCATGGAGCGATTTCGCATCCCGGATTTTTTCTCTGAGAGATACACCGCCTCATCCAGCCCGATGGTGTCCCGGCCGCACAGGCGGCGGGTCAGGCTCAAAAAGGCGTCAAATGGATCATCCAGACACATACAGCAGCTGGCCGTGGCAATGGCACCGGCGTTGATCATGGGGTTGAGGGGCCGCACCGTCCGGGTCTCCAGCTTCACAATGGAGTTGAAAGCATCGCCGGTAGGCTCCACCCCCACCTTGCTGAACACCTTGTCATAGCCCACCGTCTGCAGGGCGAAAATCAAGTTGATGGTCTTGGAAATGCTCTGGATAGTAAATTGTTGCTGCCAGTCTCCGGCGGAGTAAACGCCGCCCTCCGGTGTCATGACGCAGACGCCCAGTTGGGTGGGATCGCCGTTGGCAAGCTCGGGGATATAAGTGGCTACCTTCCCCTCGGAAAGATGGGGGCGGGCGTATTCCATGGCTTCTTCAATCGCCTGTGGTATGAAAATCATATGTACCAAGCTCCCTTCTCATTTGTGATTGGTTCCGCTGGCTTTTGTCAGCGCAGAAAGAAAGGGCGATGGAAAAGAGGATCGCTCATGCGAAACAAAAAGCTTGCACAAACAGCGTCAATTCCAGTCGCTCGGGTGATCACTATATCATATAATTTTGAGAAAAGGAACCCCTTTTTGTAAATTTTATCTAAATACTATATCTTTCCATTCCAAAATTTAGCATCTTTCATAATGCAGCAAAGAATCAAGCAGTTCTCTTCCCAACCCTTCCCGCAAAATATTATCTCTTTTTTCGCGAGTCAGGCAGCCGCAGACTGTCCCTATGGAAATAGGCCGGGGAAAACCACAGGTTTTCTCCGGCCTATTCGATGCTGGTGAATATAAAAGATTCATTCTGTTTGCCCCGGCATGTACGCAAGGAAAAATCCCCAACTCAGCCGCCCTGAACAGCAACATCAATGACGCGGCATCGCCGGTAAGGTGGACCCGCTCCCCTCGAGTTTAGCCCGGGGGCCAGGTCATATCCCGGCCTGCCAGCACATGGAAGTGCAGATGGGGCACGGACTGCTGTCCAGCCTGGCCGATGTTGGACACCACGCGGTAACCAGCTTCGGCAAAGCCCAGCTCCTTGGACAGCTCGGAAATGACCTCAAAGATGTGGGCCACCACAGCGCTGTTTTCCGCCGTGATGGCAGAGACGGAGGTGATGTGGGCCTTGGGCACCACCAGGAAATGGATGGGTGCCTGGGGAGCGATGTCGTTGAACGCGTAGCACACATCGTCCTCATAGACCTTGCTGCTGGGGATCTCTCCGGCGATGATCTTGCAGAATAAGCAATCGGACATGGTTCAAGCCTCCTTTGATTGATTTTTCACACAGGGGCCAGCGGTTTTCGCCGGTCCCTTTCTGTGGGATTCAGGTAAATTGGTTGCGGGCGGGATCATAGTGATAGTCCAGCGCGGCCAGTGTGCCGGAAATATCCGCCGCATCGGCGTCCAGCGCGGCACACAGGTCTTCCAGGCTGCTGAACTCATCCCGCAGCTTCGTGTTGACGAAGCTCAATAAGATAGCAGGGTCTTTTGGCAGCATATCTCAACCCAGCTTGGCGGCCACGAAATCGTCCACGGAGGCCAGAGCGTCGTCCAGCTTCAGCATATCGGTGCCGCCGCCCATGGCGCTGTCGGGCTTTCCGCCGCCCTTTCCGCCGCAGATGGCGCAGACATTTTTCACCAGGTCGCCGGCCTTGACGCCCTTTGCCACGGCATCCTTACCGCAGACTGCCAGGAAAGTAATCTTCTCGCCGTTGGGAGATGCCAGCACGGCTACCACATTGGGCGCCTTGTCCCGCAGGAAGTCGCCCATCTGGCGCAGGCCGTTGGCATCCATGCCATTCCGGACAGCAGTCAAAACCTTCAGGCCGCCCACATCCTTGGCGGCAGTCAGGAACTGACGGGCCTCCCCCAGGGACGCCTCCGCCTTGAACTTGTCCAGGGCGTGGCGCAGTTCTTTCATCTCGTTCATCTGCTGCTCGATGCGGTTCTCCAGCTCACCGGGGTTGGTCTTCAGCATCTGGGCGGCATGGAACAGTACCTGCTGGTTCCGGTTGACAGTGTCCAGAGTCAGCTTGCCCACGGTCGCCTCAATACGCCGGACGCCGGAGGCAACGGACGCCTCGGACTTGATACGGAAGGAACCGGCCTTGGCAGTATTGTCCAGGTGGGTGCCGCCGCAGAACTCCATAGAGAAGTCTCCCATCTCCACCACGCGGACCACATCGCCGTATTTCTCGCCGAACATGGCGATGGCGCCCTTTTTCTTGGCCTCCTCGATGGGCAGGACCTCCGTGACAATGGGATAGCCCTCCAGGATGGCGTCGTTGACGATGCGGTCGATCTCACTGAGCTGTTCGGGTGTGATAGCCTCGAAGTGGGTGAAGTCAAAGCGCAGGCGGTCGGGCTCCACCAAGGAGCCTGCCTGATGCACGTGGTCGCCCAGGACCTTCTTCAGCGCGGCGTCCAGCAGATGGGTGGCGCTGTGGGCACGCATGACGGCCTTGCGGCGCTCCACGTCGATGGCGGCGGTAACGGTATCACCCACCTGAAGCTGGCCGGAGACCACCTTGCCGTAGTGCATGAACTTGCCGCCCTTGTTTTTCTGGACGTTGGTCACCTCAAACTTGGCGCCGTTCGCGGCGGTGATCACACCGTGGTCAGCCACCTGGCCGCCCATCTCGGCGTAGAACGGAGTCTGATCCAGCACCAGGATGGCCTCGGCACCGGCGACCACCTCGTCCCTCAGCTCCTCCTCAGCCACGATGGCAAGGATCTTGCCGTCCGCTTCGGTGTGATCATAACCAAGGAACTCAGTGGCGGGCATATCGGAGCCGAACTCAATGCCGGCCCAGCCCAGATCGCCCAGGGCCTCCCTGGCCTTCCGGGCGCGGACGCGCTGCGCCTCCATCTCCTCATCAAAGCCAGCCCGATCCACAGTCATTCCCTCTTCCTCCACCATCTCAATGGTCAGGTCGATGGGGAAGCCGTAGGTGTCGTACAGCTTAAAGGCGTCGGAGCCGGAGAACACCGTCTCTCCCTTGGCCTTGTGGGCCGCCAGCAGCTCCGTATAGATCTTCATGCCGCCATCGATGGTCTTGGCGAAATTTTCCTCCTCCGTGCGAACCACCTTGGTGATATAAGTCTGTTTCTCCCGCAGGTCGGGATAGGCGCACTCGTTCTCATGGATGACGGTGTCCACCACCTCATACAGGAAGGGACGGTCCACACCCAGCAGCCGACCATGGCGGGCGGCCCGGCGCAGCAGTCGGCGCAGCACATAGCCCCGACCCTCGTTGGAGGGCAGGATGCCGTCGCAAATCATCATGGTGGCGGAGCGGATATGGTCGGTGATGACGCGCAGGGACACATCGGTCTTGTGGCTCTCGCCGTAGTGGGCATCGGTAATCTCGCTGACCTTGTTGGTGATGTTCATGACGGTGTCCACGTCGAACAGGGAGTTCACGTTCTGACACACGCAGGCCAGACGCTCCAGGCCCATGCCGGTGTCGATGTTCTTGTGGGTCATCTCCTCATAGTGGCCCTCGCCGTCGTTGACGAACTGGGAGAACACGTTGTTCCAGACCTCGATATAGCGGTCGCACTCACAGCCCACGGTGCAGCCGGGCTTGCCGCAGCCGTGCTCGGGGCCGCGGTCATAGTACACCTCGGAACAGGGGCCGCAGGGACCGGCGCCATGCTCCCAGAAGTTGTCCTCCTTGCCGAAGCGGAAGATGCGGTCAGCGGGGATGCCGATGTCCTTGTTCCAGATCTCAAAGGCCTCGTCATCGTCCAGATAGATGGAGGGATACAGGCGGTCCTCCTCCAGGCCCACCACCTTGGTCAGAAACTCCCAGCAGAAGGGGATGGCCTCCTTCTTGAAGTAGTCGCCGAAGGAGAAGTTTCCCAGCATCTCAAAGTAGGTGCCGTGGCGGTCGGTCTTGCCGATGTTTTCGATGTCGCCGGTACGGATGCACTTCTGGCAGGTGGTGACGCGGTTCCGGGGAGGCTCCTCCTCCCGGGTAAACCAAGTCTTCATAGGGGCCATGCCGGAGTTGATCAGCAGCAGGGACTTGTCGTTGGCGGGGGGAATCAGGGAAAAGCTGGGCAGACGCAGATGGCCCTTGCTCTCAAAGTAGCTCAGGAACATCTCCCGCAATTCGTTCAGCCCGTGATAGGGATGTGCCATAATGTTGTTTCCTCCTAAAATTTCTTTTTTATATTGTTTCTCTTGTCCACGATTTCTGATGAAATGCCCAATCCGTGCAATCAGAACCAGATGCCTACATCTTTCAGCAGCAAATCTTGCTTGAGACGCGGTCCATACAGAAAATAAAAACCGCCCCTGACAATGTCAGGGGCGGAGAATTTCCACGGTACCACCCTGATCTGTCCCCCACGGGGGCATCTCACGCCATCTGGTAACGGGGATGAACCGTTCCGCTCTTCGCGGACTGCTCCAAAGCGGCTGCTCTGCGGCGTAAACAAGGGGCTCACACCGTCTCCCCTCTCGCTGAGATCCGTGTCGCAAAACTGACTTTGTCATGGCGTTTCACTGATAAAACAAAAATATTATATCCTGTTTGTCAGATTTGTCAAGAAGGGTCCTCTGCTTTTTTGACGGGTTTCTTCCCTTTCACCATGACGCACTCCCCGGTACGGGCGCACTCTCCGCAGCCGCAGCAGGAAACCGCGCCGCTTTTATCGTTGTTGACACGGTACCAGGCCCAGGCCGCGCCTCCCAGCACCAAAACCAGCAGAATCCAAGTCAACCATGTCATTTAAAAGCCCCCCTTCTGTGTTTTTTCAAGTCTATCACAGGAATGCATATCCAGTCAGTAGCATCCGCAACAGTTTGCTTCTCAACGGATAAGGGCGCCGATCCCGCTCAGAATCCGCAGAAAGGGCCTCCAGAGATTCGGGTGGTGCTCCATCAGGAAGGCCTGAACCTGGGCACTTGTCAGACCATCTCCCCAGAGGAGTATGTTGACGGCATCGGCGTCATAACCCACCGCCGTCTCGCCGGCGGCCGCCGCCACACCTACGGCGATCTTCATTCCCTTGGCCGCTGCTCCGGCGGCAAAAACCCCCACAGCGCTGAGGCCTATGGCCAGGCCGCCGATGGAGACCATACCCAAAGCCAGCAAGCCCAGAGAGATCATTCCCAAGGAGAACACCCCGGCGGAGATGAGGCCCAGACTGACGACGCCCACGGAGAAGTTTCCGATGGCGATGATTCCCACCGCCAGGCTATTCCGTGAGGGATGCCGGTCCCGGCCAAGGCGGATGGACAGCAGCGGCAGCCCAAAGATTTTAATACGGCTGGTATAGCGATAATAAGGCCCCCAGCTTCTGCGGTAGTCGCTGGCCAGCGCGTCCAGCTTCCGTTCCAGCCGGGCGGTATCCGGCGCTGTCTCCACCGCTGGTTCCGGCTCCTCCAGGGAATCTTTCACCAGATAGTCCAGACTGACGTCAAACATCTCCGATAAAGAAATCAACTTTATAAGCTCCGGCAGAGCGGTTCCGCTCTCCCATTTGCTGACGGACTGCCGGGTGACCCCCAGCCGCTCCGCCAGCTGCTCCTGGGACAGGCCCTCCCTCTTGCGGAGAGCTGTCAGCTTTTCCGAAAATTCCATCGTCCATATCCTGCTTTCTCATTCGATGGCCTCATGGTACCTTTCCCTGCCCTAAAAGGCAAGAACGCGGTGGGTGGAAGTTTGTCAACCACAGGTTGCATCACACGAAAATATGTATTTTTCAGCTTACCAGATCCCCAGCAGCTGCTGGACGGCCAAGCTGACGCACGCAATGGACACCCAGCAGCAGAAGCCCATGAAGATCGGCTTTCCGCCGGTTTTCACCAGCTTCACAAGATCAGTATTCAGGCCGATAGCCACCATGGCCATGACGATGAAGAACTTGCTGGCGCTTTTCAGGAAGCTGACCACAGCCGCCGGAATAGGCACCAGAGTGGTGGTGATGGAGGCCAGCAGGAACAGCAGCACAAACCAGGGGAAAATCTTCCCGATGTCCACCTTGGCGCCGTCGGCGCTCTCCCCCGCCTTCTTTGCACGGCGAAGTGCCAGCACCAGCGTGATGGGAATGATGGCCAGGTCCGGGTCATCTTTACGATGGCCGCAGAGTCCAGGGTGTTGGCACCGGGGTGCATCCCGTCCCAGGACGTGGCTGCGGCGGTAACGGAGGAGGTGTCGTTCACCGCCGTACCGGCAAACAGGCCGAATCCCTCATTGGAAAGCCCCAGCACCCCGCCCAGAGTGGGGAAAATCAGCGCGGCAATGACATTGAAAAGGAAGATGACGGAAATGGCCTGGGCGATCTCCTCGTCGTCAGCGCCGATGACCGGCGCTGTAGCGGCAATGGCGCTGCCGCCGCAGATAGAGGAGCCCACGCCGATCAGCGTGGAGATGTTGGCGTCCATATGCATGGCCTTATAAAGGATGTAGGATACAATCAGCGAGGTGGCGATGGTGGAGACGATGATGGGCAGAGACTGGCCGCCCACCTTCAGCACGCTGCTCAAATTCGTACCAAAGCCCAGCAGCACCACCGCCAGCTGCAGGATTTTCTTGGAGGTATAGGTCACGCCGGATTTGGCCTTCCCCTGGTCCTTCCAGAACAGGGCGATGACCATGCCGAACAAAATGGCGAATACCGGCCCACCGATGACCTCAAACCGCTTACCCAGCAGCCAGGCGGGGACCGCGATCACCAGACAGATCAGAACGCCGGACAGGTTTTTCTTAATTGTTTCCATATTTCCTTATTTTTCAACAAAACCAGGCAAAAATTTGGGAAATATATTACCATAGTCTATTACTGTGCACAAGAGAATTTTTCTGATCAAATCTCTCCGCCGCTATAAGAACTGCCGCCGGGAGAATTCCCGGCGGCCATTCGTTTATGTGCATATTCAGCCCTCTTCGGCGATCTTCCGTCCCATGAGGACGCCCATGACAGAGGCCATCATCAAGCCGCGGGTCCAGCCGGAGCTGTCACCCAGGCAGTGGAGGCCCTGGAGGCTGGTGTTGAAATCCGTGTCCATCTTCACCCGGTTGGAGTAGAACTTCAGCTCAGGGGAATACAGCAGCGTCTCATAGGCGGCAAAGCCGGGCACTACCTGGTCCATAGCCTGGATAAAGTTGATGATGTTGATCATGGCCCGGTAGGGCATGGCGGCAGTGATGTCGCCGGCCACGGCGTCCGGCAGCGTGGGCCGCAGATTGGAGTGAGCCAGCTCCTTCTGCCAGGTGCGCTTGCCGTCCAGAATATCGCCGAAGCGCTGAACCAGAATCTGTCCGTTGGCCAGCATATTGGTCAGCTCGCCCACCTTCTGGGCGTAGGCGATGGGCTGGTTGAAGGGCACGCTGAAATTGTGGGAGCAGAGGATGGCCAGGTTGGTATTGTCGCTCTTCAGGTCCTTGTAGGAGTGGCCGTTGACCACCGCCAGGTTGTTGTCGTAATTCTCCTGGCTGACAAAGCCGCCGGGATTCTGGCAGAAGGTACGGACCTTATTCTTGAACGGCGCGGGATATCCCACCAACTTGGACTCATAGAGTACCCGGTTCACCGTCTCCATGATCTCGTTGCGGACCTCCACTCGGACGCCGATGTCCACAGTGCCGGGAGCGTGGGCAATATTGTGCTCGGCGCACAGCTTCTCCAGCCAGTCGGCACCCCGGCGGCCGGTGGCCACCACGGTGTGCTTGGCGTAAATCTCCAGGTCGGTCTTGCCGTTGGAGATGGAGACACCCTTGCAGACGTCATTTTCCAGGATCAGGTTGCTGCACTCATAGCCGAAGTACATCTCCACGCCGTGCTCCTGCAGATACCGCTCGATCCCCAGATAAATGCCCTGGGCCTTCTCGGTTCCCATGTGGCGGATGGGGCAGTCCACCAGCTTCAAACCGGCCTGAATAGCCCGGCGGCGGATCTCCTTCCGCTCCTCCTCGTGCTCCAGACCCTCGATATGCTCATCCGCGCCGAATTCCAGATAGATTTTGTCCGCATAGTTAATGGTCTCCTGGGCCAGATCCTCCCCGATCAGTGTGGGCAGGTCGCCGCCTACCTCATAGCTCAGGGACAGCTTTCCATCGGAGAAGGCGCCGGCACCGGAAAAGCCCGTGGTGATGTGGCAGTAGGGCTTGCAGTTCACGCATTTGCGCGTTTTGTCCTTGGGGCAGTGGCGGTTCTCCACCGCCTGTCCCTTTTCCACCATGATGATCTTCTGACGGCTCCCCTTCTTAATCATTTCCAGGGCGGTGAAGATTCCAGCAGGGCCGGCTCCCACAATGACGACGTCTGTATTCATACTCTTTCTCCTTTTATTTTGCTGACAATTCCACGGCGCGGCGCACCAGCGAATAGGCGGGCACCGCCCGGGGCAGTTTCATGGTAAAGGTCATCTGCGGCGTCCGGGGCTCCAGCAGGGTCAGGCCATCTCCGTCCCGCATTTCCGGCACGGTCATGGAAAAGGGCTTCGTGTCCGGTCCCACAATCTCCACCTGATCCCCTGTCCGGAACTTATTCCGCAGAGACAGGACAGCGTTCCCCTGCGCATCGCAGGACGTGACAAGTGCTGCTACTTGCCAGTCTCTGATATACCTGGAATTCTCGTAATACTGTCCGGGCTGGCCATAGAAGAAGCCCGTGGAGTAATGACGGTGGCTGACGTGCTCCACCTCGTCCCGCCAGATGGGGTCCAAGGGCTTCCCCTCCGCTGCGGCGTCCAGGCAGTGGCGGTAGGCGCCGGTGACAATGGCTGCGTAATAGGCGGACTTGGCACGGCCTTCGATCTTCAGGCTGGCCACACCGGCATCCATCAGATCCTCCAGGTGATCGATCATGCACATATCGCGGGAGTTCATAATATAGGTGCCCTTTTCGTCCTCGAACACCGGGAAATACTCTCCTGGCCGCTTCTCCTCCATTAGGGCGTACTGGTAGCGGCAGGGCTGGGCACAGGCCCCCCGGTTGGAATCCCGTCCGGTCATATAGCCGGACAGTAGGCACCGTCCGGAATAGCTGACACACATGGCGCCGTGGACAAAACACTCTATCTCCAGCTCCTGCGGCGTCTTTGCCCGGATCTCCCGGATCTCCTGCAGGGACAGTTCCCTGGCCAAAATCACCCGGCTGGCACCCAGCTCATGCCACGCCCTGGCGCACTCGTAATTGGAGATGCTGGCCTGGGTGGAGATGTGCCGCTGACAGTTGGGCGCATACTTCCCGGCCAGAGTAAATACCCCCAGGTCGGCGCAGATAATGGCGTCCACTCCGGCGTCATTCAGCCTCTCCAGGTGCTCCGGCAGCCGGGCCGCCTCGTCATTCCGGGGCATGGTATTCACCGTACAGTGGACCCGGACTCCGTGTTCATGGGCAAACTGCACTGCCCGGGGCAGCTCCTCGTCCGTGAAATTCCCGGCAAAGGACCGCATGCCAAAGCTGGTGCCCGCCAGATAGACGGCGTCCGCACCGTAGAGCACCGCCATATGCAGACGCTCCATGTCCCCCGCCGGGGCCAGCAGCTCTGGCTTTCTTCCCTTATCCCGCATAGTTTCCGCTGTTCAGGAAATTGTTGTGCTCCTGCAGAGTCGTGGAGTAGTGATGTCTCCCATCCTTGCCCAGAGCGTAGTAATAGTAGTCCGTGGAGGCGGGTTCCAGTGCCGCATCGATGGCCGCGATGCCGGGGTTTGCGATGGGCGTGGGCGGCAGCCCCGCATATTTATAGAGGTTATATCTGGAGTCCATCTGCTTGTCCTCGTTGGTGATGGAGCCCTCGTGGTCCGGCAGGGCGTACAGCAGGGATGCGTCAATGTTCAGCATCCCATAGGTGCCATGTTCGCCGCTGTCGCTCAGGCGGTTGTAAATGACAGAGGCGATATTGGCATGGTCCGTGCCGTCCGTCTCCTTCTCGATAAGGGAAGCGATGGTAATGATCTCCTTCAAGCTGTAACCGGATCCCTCCACCTTGTTCATCCGTTCATCATTCATTTTGTTATTGAAGTTATCCAGCAGACGCTTCAGCGCGGAGGATGCTTTTTCTCCCACATAAAAATCATAGGTGTCCGGGAAAAGGTATCCCTCCAGCCGGGAGATATCCTCGGAGGTATTGTCAATGAAATCGTAAGAGAAATCATAGGTTTTGGCGGCTTCCGTAAGGGCCTCCTCCGTATTGACGCCCTTCTGCGCCAGCAGCGAGATGATCTGGGCCGCTGTGTAACCCTCTGGAATGGTGACCCTGACAGTCTCCGAGGTCAGATTGCCTGAGGAGTTGTGCATCGCGGTGATCAGCGCCAGGTAATCCATGTTGCTGTTCAGTTCATAGGTACCCACGCCAATTTTACTCTCCGCCTTGTCCATCTTGGCGAAGATCTTGAAAAACCACTTATACTGCACCAGGTCGGCATCGTGCAGCTTGTCGGCGATGGAATTCAAATCGTCCTCTGCTGTCACTTCTATGGTTGTCTCTACCGGCCCTTTGTTGAAGGCGCAGAAATCGTTGATCAGCAGCCAGCCGATACCGGCCAAAACGGCGGACACCACCAGTACAAACAGGATATACAGCAGAGGATTGATCCGGCGGCGCCGGGGTCTGCGTTTGGCATGGCCCTGCTGCTCCGCACCTGACCGGACCTGCCGGGAATCCCAGCTGGCCGTATCCTGATTTCTATATTCAGACATAAATACCTCCCGTCTGCCCGCAAAGCCTTCACCGCGGGCGCAATCACGCTTGTTTCCCCACCGCCGGAGACATCCCGGCGGAGAGATTTTTAGGGCCAAGCTCCCAAAGGGCCTCTTGCGCATAGAATGTTTTAGAAACGCAAGTGAGGTGACAATTCATGTGCTTTAACTCTGGAAACAACTGCTCCTGCCTGTGGCTGATTATCATCATCGTCCTGTTGTGCTGCTGCTGCGGCAGCTGGGGCAACAATTGGGGCGGCAACAACTGCGGCAACGATAACTGCGGCTGCAACAACAACTGCTGCTGATCACAACATAACCCGCGGACATGGGACGCTCTGCGTCCCATGTTTTTATCCGCACATGGGACAGTCCTACAGACAGCCCTGTACCCTGTTCCAGACCTCGCCGTGGATATCCTCAATGGAGCGCGGAGCGGAGTCCCGGGCACAGTGAATCACAGTCCAGCCGCACTCCACCGCCACTTCCCGGGCGTTGTCCCGGCAGCGCTTCAGATAATCCTCATCCCGCTCGTGGATGTCCGCATGGGTTCCGGAAACTGCCTCCCGGCGGCGCATCATCTGTTCGGTGATCTCCGTGGGCATGTCCAGATAGATCACCAGATCGGGCCTGGGTAGCTCCAGGCGCCCGTACTCCAACTCAAACAGCCAGTCCAGGTAGGCCCCACGCTGCTCTCTCGGCAGCTTGGAGGCCTGGTGGACGGCGTTGGAGGTGGTGTAGCGGTCGGCAACGATCAATCCGCCGCTTTCATAGAACCCGCCCCAGTCCTGCTTATAGGACGCGTACCGGTCCATCGCATAAAACATGGAGGCAGCGTAAGCGTTGACATCGCCGGGCTTCTTCCCCAGCCGTCCCTGGAGATATTCCTCCACCATGGCGGCGGAGGGTTGTCCATACCGGGGGAAATCAATCTCCTGATAGGGGATCTTCTCCCGCTCCAGCCTCTGACACAGCAGCTTGGCCTGGGTAGCCTTCCCGGAGCCATCCGTCCCCTCGAACACGATCAGTTTTCCGCTCATTTTTTTCGCTTCTCCTGCTTCACATGTATCAAAAACAGCGGCAGCTTCATCATCCGGCCAATGCGCTTCGGCTCCTTGCAGAGCCGGTAAAACCACTCCAGTCCATGATCGGACCAGAATTTCGGTGCCCGCTCCACTACGCCGGCAAACACATCCAGACTGCCTCCCAGGCCGCAGAGCAGCCGGGCGCCGGTGTCAGCTCCATTCTTTTTCATCCACAACTCCTGCTTCGGAGCTCCCAGGCAAACGAACACGCAGTCCGCTCCGCTTTGACGGATGTCCTCCACAACCAGGCCGTCCTCCTGAAAATAGCCGTCGTGGGTTCCGGCAATTTTCAATCCCGGATATTGGGCGGACAGCTTCTCCGCCGCCTGCTCCGCCACGCCGGGCTTGGCCCCCAGCAAATAGAGAGACAGACCCTTCTCCGCCATTTTACCCATGAGGGCCGAGGCGAATTCAATTCCCGGCGTCTTTTCCTTCAGCGGCGTGCCCAGCATGGCCGCGCCCTTGATGACGCCAATGCCGTCCGGCAGCACCAGATCCGCGCCGTTGACCGCGGACATGGCCTCCGAATTTTCCCGGCAGACCTCCACGATCTCCGGGTTAGGGGTTACTACATAGTGGGGCCCCTCCTCATGCAGCAGCCGGAGTCCCTCGGCCACCGCCTCGTCCATGGTCAGATTATCGAAACCGACGCCCAAAACGTCGATACGCATGGAATCACCTCTCAGCATACTCATACAATTTTGCATTATATCATAAAGGTCTGCCTTTGTCCAACCCCAAATCAAGCGGGGAACCCTCGTGGGCATCCCCGCTTGATGTCAGGCTCTTTTTTCCGCTTTTGGCTCCCGCACTCTGCTTCCCGCCGGCAACTGGGCCAGGATCACCGCCATCAGCATCAGCACACAGCCCAAATACTCCCGGCCGCTCATTCGCTCATGGAGAATGATGGCCCCGGACAAGGTGGCAAAGACGGATTCAAGGCTCATCAGCAAAGAGATCACCGTGGGATTAGAATCCTTCTGCGCCAAAATCTGCAGCGTATAGGCCACGGCGCTGGAGAAGATGCCCACATACAGGATGGAGCCGATCCCCATGCGGATGTTGCTCCAGGTGGGAGTCTCCACGGCGAACATTCCCGCCGCGGAAAGAACCATCACCACGAAGAGCTGGACGCAGGACAACTCGATACCGTCCACCTTCTGGGCGAAATAGTCGATTATCAGGATCTGCGCCGCAAAGCAGAAAGCGCACATGAGGACATAAAAATCTCCCCGCTGGATGGTCAGATTCTCTTTTATACACAGGCAGTACAGCCCCAGCACTGCCAGGCACACGCTGATCCACACAGTTTTAGAAATGCGCTTTTTCAAAAAGATGCCGATAATGGGCACGATAATAATATACAGAGCCGTGATAAAGCCGCACTTGCCGGAAGAGACGGTCTCCAGTCCCTTCTGCTGTAAATTGGCCCCCAGTGTCATGGCGATTCCACAGCAAAAACCGCCCAGCAACAGGGTCTTCCAGTACTCCCCGCTGCTTTTCCGCGCCGTCTCATCAGGGTCTTTCTGCCTTCTCCTAAGGAACATACAGAGGGCCAGCAGCGCCAGGAATCCCACCATGGATCTGGCGGTGTTGTAGGTAAATGCCTCCATGTACTCCGCGCCCATACTCTGGGCGACAAAAGCGGTGCCCCAGATAAAGGCCGCCATAACAGCAAAAGAATTCTGCTTCATTCCGTTTCTTTTCATGGTACTTGCTCCAACTGTAAAAAGATGATATGATGAAAAACAATCAGCTTCTTTCGCCAAAGGGCGAAAAACATACTGTTTGACTATACCACCGCGGTAAAAAAATGGCAAGGCCCTCCTGTGAGATTTTTAAATAGGGTTTCTGCTGAGTTCGGACAACGGGGAGGCATACTGGATGCTCTTGTTTGATATGGATGGTACGCTGATCGACTCCAACGGGATCTGGAAAGATGTGGACCGTACCTTTTTAGCCCGCCGGGGGCTGCCTTACACCCATGCCTATTATGAGGGCGTGGCCCACACCATCTTTCCCCTGGCCGCCAAATTCACCAAGGAATTCTGCCATCTGCCGGAGTCCTGCGAGGAGATCATGGCGGAGTGGATGGAACTGGCCCAGGGGCTGTACAGCAAGGTGGGCATCAAGCCCGGGGTCCGAGCCTATCTGAAGCAGTGCAGGGCCGAGGGGCGGCGGATGGCCGTCGTGACCTCCGCCGTGCCGGAGCACTGCCGCACCGCTCTGCGGCATCTGGATCTGGAGAAGTATTTTGACCACATCACCTTCGCTCAGGAGCTGGCGCTGGAAAAAAAGAACCCGGAGGTGTGGCTGGCCGCCGCGAAGGAAAATGGGGCCGCTCCCGAGGTCTGCACGGTCTTTGACGACAGCCTTTCCGCCTGCAAGGGCGCGCGGTCCGCGCGGATGCGGGTAGTGGGCGTCTACGACGACTACTTTGCCCAGGACGAGCGGGAGATGCGGGGCTTCTGCGACGTGTATATCAAGAGCTTTGAGGAGCTTTTGTGGATGCCCCAGCAAAAAGCGCGCCGGAAATAAATACGCCCAAGGGGCCGCAAAGATTCTTTGCTTGCCTGCAAAGGCACCGCCGTGGTATGGTTTTCCCGAGCAGACAGGAGGGATTCCATGAATTTTCAAAAGCCCAACACGGTCGGCAAGCACATAGCCGCCGCGCGAAAGGCCGCCGGGCTGTCCCAGGAGGCCCTGGCCCCCCGGCTCTATGTCACCCGGCAGACCATCTCCAATTGGGAGAGCGGAAAATCGGAGCCGGACATTGAGAGCCTGAAGGCCCTGGCGGAGACGCTGTCCGTCCCTATTGAGCAGCTGATTTACGGCAAGCAGGCCACAAAGGAGGGGCAGCGCCCTGACACATTCCTTGCCGCTTTGTCTGAGGCGCTCCCTCTGGAGGTCTGGTGCCGCCGGCTGGGAATATTTGCGCTGGTCTGGGGACTGCTGAGCGGCATCAGCACCGGCAGCGGCATGGACGGCAACGGGCACTCCGTGTGGTTCCGCTTTTACTGGAGCGACGCTTTTTCGATCTGGTACGTCGCCGTGATCCGGGGCACCATACTGCTGGGCATTTCCAGGACTTTGTCCTTACTGAAAAGCAAGGAGCCGTGAAAATTCACGGCTCCTTTTCTTACAGCTTTTTCATATGGGCACCGGCGGATTTCAGCATCAGCTTCTTGTTCCCCACGCCGTCAAAGGCCACCTCCACCAGAGCGTCGCCGCCCATAGGCCGGACGGACAGAACCATGCCCTTACCAAAGGCGGTGTGCTCCACCATGTCGCCGTGCTCCAGCTGCAGCACGGGGGAAGCGGAAGTTTTGGGCCGGGCCGCGGAGGCCTCAGTCTTGCGGACTGGCTTCTGGGCGGCCCGATAGGAATAGACGCCGCCGCTGCTCCAGGAACCGGTGGTTCTGGGCGACGTCCAGTTGTCCGCCGCAGCGCCGCGGCGCTCCTCTCTGCCGCCTGTCTCCCACTGTCCATAACTGCCGCCGCTGCGGAACGTACCGCCCCATCCAGATCCGCAGCTCCAGTCGTCTCCGCCGTCCTCCCAGGCGCCACGGGGCTGGGGCTTGCCCTGCCACTCCATATTCTCCTCCGGAATCTCCTCCAAAAACCGGGAGGGCAGTCCGGAGGTGGTGCGGCCATAGAGCATCCGCTGACGGGCGTTGGTCAGGGTCAGCTGCTCCTTGGCCCGGGTCATGGCCACATAGCACAGCCGCCGCTCCTCCTCCAACTCGTCCTGGTCATAGGCGGCGGAGCTGTTGGGGAACAGCCCCTCCTCCATGCCCACCACATACACCGACGGGAATTCCAGACCCTTGGCGGAGTGCATGGTCATCATGGTCACACATTCGTCGCTGCCGTCCACGGTGTCCAGATCCGTGTACAGGGCGATCTCATTCAAAAAGCCGGACAGAGTGGGGTCCTCCGGGTTCTGCTCCAAAAAGCTCAGGATGTTGGACTTCAGCTCCTGAACATTCTCGATGCGGCCCCGGCTCTCCATGTCGTTTTTCTCCTCCAGGGCCCGGATGTAGCCGGTGCGGTCACAGACCGCGTCGTAGAACTCCGGCAAAGCCAGCTGGCCGCCCAGCTTCCGCAGGGAGTCGATGAGATCCGCGAACTTCAGCAGCTTTGCTGCCGCGGACTTCAGCTCCGGGAACAGATCGGCGTTGCGGAGAATCTCGTAGAGAGACGCCCCCTGCGCCGCCGCCACGGCCTGAACCTTTTCCACCGTGGTGTTGCCGATGGCCCGGGCTGGGACATTGATGATCCGCCGCAGCCGCAGGTCGTCCAGGGGATTGTTCAGCACGCACAGATAGGCCAGCATATCCTTGATCTCCGCCCGGTCAAAGAACTTGGTGCCGCCCACGATCTTATAGGGCACGCCGTTGCGCTTCATGGCATATTCCAGGGCGTTGGACTGAGCGTTGGTACGGTACAGAATGGCGTTGTCCCGGAAGGACCGCCCCCGGTTGACGCCCATCATAATATCGCCCACTACAAAGTTGGCCTCGTCGCTCTCGTTGAACACGGTGCGGACACGAACCTTGTCCCCGGCGCCGTTCTCCGTCCACAGGGTCTTTCCCTTCCGCCCGGCGTTATTCTGAATGACCGCGTTGGCCGCGTCCAGAATGTTCTGGGTAGAGCGGTAATTCTGCTCCAGACGAATGGTCCGGACGCTTTCATACTGTTTTTCAAAGCTGAGGATATTCTCGATATTGGCGCCCCGGAAACGGTAGATGGACTGGTCGTCGTCGCCCACCACGCACAGGTTCTTCCGCCCCCCCGCCAACAGAGCCGTTAGCAGATATTGGAGGTGATTGGTGTCCTGATACTCGTCCACCAGCACATAACGGAATTTGTTCTGATAATATTCCAGCACATCGGGATGTTCCCGCAGCAGCGTCACCGTGTGGAAAATCAGATCGTCAAAGTCCAGGGCATTGGCAGCCCGGAGCTTCTCCTCGTATCTGGCGTAGATTTTCGCAATACGTGTCAGGCGCCAGTCGTTGCCGGAGGCCTCGCTGGCCTGGAAGTCCGCCGGGGTCTCGTACTTGTCCTTGGCGCTGCTGATAACGCTCAGTACCTCACGGGGTGGAAAGGACTTCTCCTCCAGTTTCAGCTCTTTCACGACATCCTTGATGACCCGCTTGGAGTCGTCCGTGTCGTAGATCGTAAAGTCTTTGGCGAAACCCAGCTTATCAATGTCTCGCCGCAGGATTCGGACGCAGGCGGAGTGGAAGGTGGAGGCCCAGATGTCGTTGGCCTTGGCGCCCAGCCGGGATGCCAGCCGGTCCTTCAACTCTCCAGCCGCCTTGTTTGTAAAGGTTATTGCCAGTATAGACCATGGCGTTGCTGGATCCACGGCGCACAGCCGCCGGGCCCGGGCCTTATCCGCCTCACTGGGAACATCCGGGTAGTTCTCCAAGAAGGCCAGATCCTCCTCTGTAGCACCCGCGGGCACCTCATCCGTGTCGCTTCCCCGGCCATAGGTCAGCAGGTTGTACACCCGCTGGATCAGAACGGTGGTCTTGCCGGAACCGGCGCCCGCCAGCAGCAGCAACGGCCCCTCCGTGGTCAGCGCGGCCTGCCGCTGCATGGGGTTCAGCCGTTTGAAATCCCGGGCGATGACCTTCCGCCGGGCCTTGCAGTATCGTTCCTGAAACTCTGTCATATGTTCACCAGTTCTCTTTCCTGTTTTCTGCGTCACGGTTTATTTTAAGGCAAAACGGCGGCCGGGTCAACCATGTGTCGGGAAAATCCCGTTCCCTCAGAGGAATGGCTCTGTTACCGTTCCTCCATTTTTGTAACTATTTTGAGGTTGACAATTGTCTACCTGCTTTGTTATGTTCATGGTAGACAAAAATATACCAAAAGGGGTGTTGTGACATGCGTGTGAATCTTTCCGATGGTGAGTGGAAACTGATGAACCTGCTGTGGGAGGAAGCGCCCTGGACCATCATGGAGCTGACCGCGGCGGTACGGGATGACACGGGCTGGAGCAAGAACACCGTCATCACCATGCTCTCCCGGCTGGAGGCCAAGGGGGCTGTAGGATATGAGGCAGGCGGCAGGGCCAAGCGCTACTTCCCACTCATCCCGCAAGAGGATACCGTTCAGGCGGAGACAAAGAACTTTTTGGACAAGGTCTACGGCGGCAGCCTGGGGCTGATGATGAGCGCTATGGTGGAGAGCCGGGCCCTGTCGGAGGCGGACATTGCCGAGCTGTCCGCCATTCTGGAAAAAGCCGGAGGTGATCACACATGAAAGAAATCCTCGTGACATCTTCGGTTCTGATTGCAGTGCTGCTGATTCTGCGGCAGGTGTTCCGCAGATCCATCTCCCGCCGGGTGCAGTACGCCCTGTGGGGACTGGTGCTGCTGCGGCTGCTGGTTCCGATAAGCCTGCCCGCGCTGGACTTCAGCGTACTGACGGCATCGGAGCCGGCGGTGGAAACCGTCTCTCAGCATCTGGAACAGCGAAAGGTCTATGTTCTCCCCACCGGGCAGGTAGACCTGCCTGAGGAGAACCAGCGAAATCCGGAACTCCAGCCCGGTTACGAGATGGCCCCTACATCCACAGGCGTCATGGTAGTAGACGACAGCGGAAAGACCGCCACCGTTTACGCGGGCTGGATGACTGCCGGACAGCTCCTTCGTTGCGTCTGGCTGGGCGGCACCTCCGTCATGGTCTGCTGGTTCCTGGTGTCTAATCTCCGCTTTTGGCGGAAACTCCGCAAAGAGCGGACACCTTATGCTGTTGACGAATGTAGGCGTCACGTCTATCTGGTGGAGTCCGGCCTACCATCTCCCTGTCTGTTCGGCCTGTTCCGCCCCGCTATCTATCTGACCTCCGCTGCCGTAGAGACGCCGGAGAGTCTGCGCCATGTCATCGCCCACGAGGAGACCCATGCCCGCCATCTGGATCCGCTTTGGTCTCTGCTGCGGTGTGTGTGCCTGGCCGTCTATTGGTTTGATCCCCTGGTATGGGCGGCGGCCATCGTCAGCAAGACTGACTGCGAGCTGGCCTGCGACGAGGGCGCTCTAAAGCGTCTGGGCGAGGCGGAGCGCATTCCCTATGGCAAGACCCTGCTGTCCCTGATCCCCGTGCGGAAAAAGCCCGCCAATCCCCTGCTGTCCGCCACCACCATGACGGCGGGAAAGCGGCAGCTGAAGGACCGCATCACCCGCATCGCAGAAAACCGGCAGACCGCGGCGGCAGCCCTGTTTCTGGTGCTCACCCTGGCGGCCTTCGCCTGTGTGATGACCTTCACCGGGGCCAAGACCACGGAGAACGCGGCCAGGGAGGTCGTACCCCTGACCGAAGAGGAGCTGACACAGTTCAGCGAGGACTTTAACAATGAGTTTCACCCTATCCGCAGTCAATTCCTGTCCTCCCTCTACGAACGGCCGGAGGATATCGACCTGCTGCAGCTGTTCTACAACGGCACCGGAATGCCGGAGGGCATGGGAACCGAGGAACGGGCTGAGGTAGTGGAGCGGGACTATCAGGGCTATGATCCGGAGATCGACCTGATCAAATGCGATGCAGCCAATATGGATGCCGTGCTGGAGCAGTACACCGGCCTGACTCTGGCGGAGACCAACCAAGTGGGAATGGAGGCCTTTACCTATCTGGAGCAGTACGGCGCCTACTATCACTTCCACGGCGACACCAATGCCCGGACGGGGATCACCTTCCTCTGCGGCGAGCGGGAGGGCGATCTGGTACGGCTGTACTATGACGATGCGGGCTTCGACTTCACCGGCTGGAAATGCGTCACTTTGCGGGAATACCCCGACGAGTCCGTCATCGGCTTCCCCTATCGCTTCGTCTCCAACGTGCGCTGCGACAGACCGGGCACCGCCTCTTCCATGGTATATCCGGACTGGGATCCGGAGCTGACCATCTCTCTGAAGGATCTGACGCCCTATTTTGCCGGCAGCACCGCGGTACAGCACCGTACCAACGATCTGGATGCGGGCCTGTATCAATGGAGCCTGGACGGGAACGGCCGCTCCCTCTGTGTATACCGCTCTACAGATGGCGGCATCTACGCCGCTGTGGTCACGGAAACCCTGAATTCCTGGCAGGCGGACTGTTTCCTGGCACTCCCGGATGAGAACTACACCCTGGATCGCTTCTTCAACTTGTTTGGTCACGACGGGTACGTATTCTCCTACTATGGCCTGATCGACGAAACCGCCACCGGCAGGATCAACGACTACTATTACTTTGAGGAGGACGGCGATCCCCGGTTCCTTCTCCGGGCCTGCGGAGACGCCACGGTGATCGACATGGACGGCAACGGCGAAAATGAGGTCCTCTCCACCTTCAGGGAAACGTCCTATCTGTTCTTCCACCGGGACAATGCCGCCTGGTGCGTGGATATCGGCGCCCTGCTGGCGGAACACTGGCCGGAACTGACCTGGTGGGGCTATAGCTATCCGGACGAGGACAGACGCTGTCTGACTGTCAGCGGTTTCATGGAAGCGAAATCCGGCGACGGGCAGGCCAGCTTTGTTCGTTCCATCTACTTCGACGGAGAGAATCTGCTGGTCTATAAGGACCAGCGGCAGACGGTGGATCACGTTCTGGAGGGTATTGACGCTCCGGCCTACATCATGACTGCCGCCAGAACCCACGTCCAGGACCAGTTTGTCTGGTGGCAACAGCACTCCGGATCCTGGACCTACATTGACGGAGAATGGCAGGACGTGGACGAACCGGCGGCCTGGGACGACTGGCGGATTACCGCTCTCGAATACGTCCCTGTCCGGACTATCAGCACTAAGCGGCCGGAGATTCAGGCGGAGGTCTACACCATGGCCTACCAGCTTCACACCACCACACCGGAGATGGTGCAGCTGGCCGGCGGAATGTACTGCGACGAGGATGGCTGGGTGGGCGGTTTCTATGACGAGGATGATACCATGGTGTTCCTGGTCAGCCAGGACGGAACCCGCACCCAACTGGAAAACAGGATCGCCGGCGACGTGGGTACAGGCTCTCCCATGTTCTACGCCGGTCTGGCGGACACCCTCATAGCCGCCGGAGCCCTGCGGTACTCGGATGTCAACACGGAGGTTCTGTCTGCCATGTTCTACGACAATGCCGCGGGTTTCCTCAACCAGCTCAGTCAGTTCCCGACCGGTGAGCAGGTGGAGGTGCTGAAGGAGCTGGTGGCCTATCGGGACGACACCCCGGAGAAGGCCTATTGCTTTGACGATCCCATGGAGGCCCTGTGGTACAACTCCAACGGCCTGACGGAGGCGGGCGCGGCGGCCTACCGGCGGCTGATGGACATCTCCAACAACGAAAGTGAAATTCCCTCCAAGGTCCGTACCACTGCCACCGCTGTGGTCAGGCAGTATTATGAAAATAAACGGGCCGACGAAGCGTGGGACAGTGCCGGACTGTTCAACTTCCGTGTGGAGGATTTGTCCTACGTATATACCTACCCCAATTTCCACCTGATGGAGGTGGAGGTCTACCGGATGAACTACGAGTTCCTGGCCGCCAATCCGGAGAACGTGACGCTGGCCGGCGGAATGTATGCCACGGAGGACGGCTGGGTCTGCCCCACCTACCCGGACTCCACCTATCTTTTCTTCCAGCGCCAGGCGGATGGCAACCGCACCTATCTCTACGCCGCCATGGAGAATGACTGCTCCCCCGGCGATGGGTTGTTCACCTCGGACATGGAGCACCGGTACTTTGCGGACGTGATCCAAACCTCAGAGGATGGCGGCGATGTGTCCGGCTCAACCGGCTACCCCACGGTGAGCCACACCCAAGAGGAGTATGACGCCGCCGTGAAGGCCGTCCGGGAACATCTGACTGAGACCGCCCGGCATCCCAATGTGGTCTCTCTGGAAATTCAATTCCTCAGCGCCGATGTGGTGGCCACCGGCCGGGTATCCCGGCTCTATGCCGACAGTCCCGTATCCAAGGAGTCCGGGCTTGACAACACCGCCATGACAAGGATGATCGCCGTCCGGGCGGTGTATGATATCCAGTGGATTCCCTCCGTGGCGGCACGGAGCGACAGACAGGGCCTGGTGACCGAAATCTTCTATCTCCTGCCCGAGGCTGCCTATGAGGGTTCCTGGGCCATCTGGACCAGCATCGCAGCGGAGTGATATTCACTCTCCTCGTTTCCTCTCCTTTTTCAGCCATACCGACTCCGTGACAGCCGGGTCTGACTTCGACGCCATTTTTCCGAATATTATGCTATTTCTTTCCTCAAATTGCTCTATTTTTCTTGTCTTTTGTCTGTTCCTGCCATATAATGGAACATACCCAAGATTTTTATATTATGACGAAACAGGAGGCAGACTATGGGAAAATTTGTGATTCGCAAAACCGCTACCGGCATCAAGTTCGATTTGAAGGCAGGAAACGGCGAAGTAATTGCTACTTCCGAGGTGTATACCTCAGAAAGTGCCTGCCGCAATGGCATCGCAAGCGTTCAGACAAATGCTCCGGCAGCTGGTGTCGAGGACCAGACCGTGGAGGGCTTCGCCCCCGTGAAGCACCCCAAATTCGAAGTATACACTGACAAGGCCGGCGAGTTCCGTTTCCGTCTTAAGGCCACCAACGGCCAGATCATCGCCGTCAGCGAAGGCTACAAGCAGAAGGCCAGCTGCCTGAACGGCATTGAATCTGTCAAGAAGAACGCGCCTGAGGCATCTATCATCGAGGAAGCATAAGGAGCCTATTCGCCATGGATATCAAAGAGAAAATTGAAGAAATTGCTGAAAAGCTCACCAAGGACGAAGCTCTCCGTTCCCAGTTCCAGAAGGACCCTGTCAAGGCCGTTGAAAAACTCCTGGGCGTGGACCTGCCGGACGAGATGATTGAGCAGGTTGTTAAGGGTGTCAAGGGCAAGCTGACCGTCGATAAACTGGGCGGTGCCATGGATTCCCTGAAAAAGCTGTTCTGAGGGATTAACTGTAAAAAAACCAGCGCCGGTACATGTACCGGCGCTGGTTTTTTTACTGTGTCAGGAACACCAGGTTCTTGTCGGTGATGAAGTTGGGTACGCTGTACAGCACGACGATAGCGTCAATACTGTTCTCCTCGGCGTACTGAGCGGCAGAGGCCCGGTAGTACCGGAGGTCCAGAAGATGGACCTCCGAGAAGCTCTGGGACAGGAAGGGCGCCAGGGAGTCGGAATAGGAGTCACGCACCAGCAGCAGCTTCCCGCCGTCCGCCACCGCCGGGTTCCTGATGACGCACAGAGGCTGGTTGCCCCCCAGGAATGCAGAGTATTTGTCCTTTTGCTCCAGATAGGAGCGGTCATAGAGGGTTGCCGCCTCCGGTTGTCCCATCCGCCAGGAGGTGACGTTCAGGCCGTCCTCCCGGACCCAGAACTGCATATAGTCAGGCTCCAGCCAGTGGACGCCGGACTGGGAGTATAGTGTGCCGTTGAACTTCCCGCTGACAGTCTCCGGGGCAAAATGGGTGATGGACAGTGTCTCGTCTCCCCTGCCCAGGGCCTCCATCACGGCAGTGTAGCCGTAATAGGCGCCCCGGCTGGTCCAATGGTGATCGGTTCGGTAAAAGATATACTCATCCGCATGGGCGGACAGAGCGGCCCTGAAGTCAATATCGCTCACCTCCAGCAATGCCGTTTGGTCCCAGCTCTCCGCCCCGGCGGGCAGCTTATCCCGCCAGACCTCCGCCGCGGAGGGTATCAGCCCCAGGTACACGGGGATGTCCGTCTTTTCTGTCAGGCGCTGGATATAGGACAGGTTTTTCTCCACCAGTTCGGTGTCTGGTGTCTCCACCTTGGAAATCAGGGTCCCGTCATCAAAAAGCGGATCCTCACAGAGATAGACGCCATTGAATTCCGTCTTGCCGATGGCCTGCTCCGCCCGGGCCTTCAGGCCCGTCCACTGGTCCCGCAGGGGAAACTGGTCCGCCAGGTACTCCTCCACAGCGTCGGTATAGCTGCCGTCCTTCAGAGCCGTCCAGGAGAATTCCGGCCACTGGGCCAGGGTACGGTTCTCCACCTCGGATCGCTCTCGATCCGGCAGAATCAGCGACCAAACCAGGATGCCGCCTAAAAAGAGGCAGAACAGGGCGGAGAGAAACCGGCTGTATGCTTTTGTCATATGGTTTCCTCCTCTCCGCTCAGAACCGGAAATACAGAAACGGGTTGTAGCTGCCGTCCACCAGATAGGCAGTGCACAGCACCAGGGAGCCCAGCATCAGGACAGGCGCCAGCACCCGGCTCACCCTTTCCGGCAGCCTGTGCCAGAGATCCCGCCCCAGTGTGGTGGAGGCGATAACCAGCACAATCAGCGTCAGGGCATAGCTTCGCAGGGCATAGCCGTCGGCGGCACTCCACAGCACTCCGCCGCCGAAGCAGGTTCGCAGATACGCCCCGCAGCGGCTCAGGTCCTCGATGGCGAAGATACCCCAGCCCACCGCCGCCACGATCAGTGTGTAGCCATGGCGTAGCCAGCCGGGCAGCTTGGGCAGCACTCCCCGCAGGGCGTATTTCTCCAGCAGCAGCCAGCCTGCGAAGTACAGGCCCCACAGGATGAAGTTCCAGCTTGCGCCGTGCCAGAAGCCGGTGCACAGCCAGACGATCAGAATGTTCCGCAGCGTCTGGGCGGTGCCATGCCGGTTGCCCCCCAGGGGGATATACAGGTACTCCCGGAACCAGCTGGTCAGGGAGATGTGCCAACGGCGCCAGAACTCTGTCACAGAGGACGCCAGATAGGGATAGTTGAAGTTCTCATCGAACCGGAAGCCCAGCATCCGGCCCATGCCGATGGCCATATCCGAATAGCCGGAGAAATCGAAGTAGATCTGGAAGGAGTAGGCCGCCAGCCCCAGCCAGCCTCCCAGCACCGTCAGCGTCCCGGCCCCCTGGGATGCCAGCTGAGCGTCCCACAGTGCGCCGATGGCGTTGGCCAGCAGGACCTTTTTGGCCAGGCCCACGCAGAATCGGCGGGCTCCCAGGGCAAAGTCCTCCGTTGTGTTCATCCGATGATCCAGGGCCTCCGCCACGGTCTTGTACTTCACGATGGGCCCGGCGATCAGCTGGGGGAACATGGTGACAAAAGCACCGAAATTGACGATATTCCGCTGGACCGGCGCGTCCCGTCGATAGACGTCGATGGTGTAGCTCATAGTCTGGAAGGTAAAGAAGGAGATGCCGATGGGCAGGGGCAGCCCCAGGGTGGGGATCCGGACGCCGGGAATCAGGGAGAGATTCACGGCAAAGAAGTCCCAATATTTGAAAAAGCCCAACAGCAGCAGGTTGAACACCACCGACTGCCCCACGAACCACCGGGCCTTTTTGTCGTCAGAGCGGTATTTCTCCACCAGCAGACCGTGGGTATAGTCGATGAGGATGGACAGAAACATGATGAAAATGTATACCGGCTCCCCCCAGCCGTAGAAAAACAGGCTGACCAGGAGCAGCACCAGATTGCGCCACCGCAGGGGCGCCAGAAAATACACCAGCAGGGTGATGGGCAGATAGAAAAACAGAAACGTCAGGCTGCTGAATACCAAAGATCTCTCTCCTTTTCCCGGCAATACTCAGAAAGACAGCCGCAGCGAGACGCCGCGGCTGTCAGCATCACAGCAGGTTTATTGTTCAAACAGCGCGTTGAAGTCCGCGGCGATCTCCTCCTGATAGGAGGCCGAGGCAATCATCGCCACATACCGCCCCTGCGTGATCACCCGGGCCTTCTCCCAGCTCTCCATGGATGCCGGATACCAGGCGCCGCCGGCGGCCTGGTCATCCACCCTCTTCTGCAGGATTTCCGCGATCTTGTTGGCGTCCTCCTCCGTCTCGCCCTCGGCAAAGACCATCTCATTGACCACGGAGGACATCATGGGCACCTTGGTGATCAGCTGCTTCACCGCCACATCGCCCAGGCCGGGGTAGTAGCTCTCCATCAGTTCGTCGTCCAGCTCCGCAAAATAGCCCTCGCCCCACTGGTACTTCTCCTCCTCCGCTGACCAAAAGGCCGTCAGATCCACGGCCTTCTCCTCTTGGTTCCCAGAGGCGCCGCAGCCCGCCAAAAGCCCTGTCAGCATCAAAACCGCGCACAGCGCGGACATTGTCTTTCTCATGTGTCAATACTCCTTATCTGCTTGTTGATGTCTATTCTATCAGACGTTTCCTCCGTCGAAAAAGTTTCCGCCCGGACAGATTTTTTCTGAAAGCTTCCTCTCTTGCATTATGCCCCGATTTGCGCTATGATTGCAAGGCATATTTACATTTCTTTTGGAGAAATTTTCAGCTACTTCTAAAAACTGGAAAACGAGGTTAAAATCGTGTACAGCTTTATGAATGATTACAGTGAGACCGCCCATCCCCGCGTCCTGCAGGCCCTGTCCGGCACTGATCTGAACCAGTTCAGCGGCTACGGCACGGATACTCTCTGCCGGGAGGCGGCGGAGTTGATCCGCGCCCAATGCGCCGCGCCGGAGGCCTCTGTCCATTTCGCCGTGGGCGGTACCCAGGCCAACCTGCTGGTGATCCACGCTCTGCTGCGCTCCTATGAGGCGGTGATCGCGGCGGACACCGCCCATGTCAACGTCCATGAGACCGGCGCCATTGAGGCCACCGGCCACAAGGTCTGCGCCGTCCCCTCCCCGGACGGCAAGCTGACTCCTGATCTGGTGGAGCCGGTGGTGAACGCCCATGCTTCGGAGCACATGGTACATCCCCGTCTGGTTTACGTCTCCGACTCCACGGAGGTAGGTACCGTCTATACGAAGGCCGAGCTCACCGCCCTGCGCCGCTGCTGCGACCAGCACGGCCTGTACCTGTTTCTGGACGGTGCCCGGCTGGGCTCCGCTCTCACCGCGCCGGACAATGACCTGACCCTGCCGGACATTGCCGCCCTGACCGACGTGTTCTATCTCGGCGGCACGAAGAACGGCTCCCTGTTCGGCGAGGCCATCGTGCTTTTGAACGAGGACGCCAAGCCCCACTTCCGCTGGTACATCAAGCAGCGGGGCGCCATGCTGGCCAAGGGCTGGCTGCTGGGACTCCAGTTCCGGGAGCTGCTACGGGACGGCCTCTACTTTGATCTGGCCCATCACGCCAATGAAATGGCGCAAAACCTCTCCGCCGGAATGGCTATAAAGGGATATTCCTTTGCATTCAAGCCCCAGTCCAACCAGCTGTTTCCCATCCTGCCAAACCAGGTTATCCAGGACCTGCAGAACAAGGGCTATTCCTTCGACGTGGAGCAGATAACGGATGAAGCACACACCCGCGTCCGTCTGGTGACCAGCTGGGCCACGCCGGAGGCCGCCGTCCAGGCATTTCTGGAGGACCTGCCCGCCGCCCGGTAATCATTTCAGCAAAAGCCGTCCAAAATTGGGCGGCTTTTTTCGTGGGTTTTTCCGTTGGCTGTTGTATAATAGGGTGGAAAGAGAAAGGAGGTGGCGGCGTGACAGACCGGGAGCTGATGAACATCCTGGCTCGTGACCGGAACGCGGGCATGGAGGCCCTGCTGCACCAGTATACGCCCTTGCTGCGGTATGTCATCGGCGGCGTCCTCCGGGACCCCCAGGACGCGGAGGACTGCTTCAGCGAGGTGTCCCTGTCCCTGTGGCAGGGGCTGTCCGGCTACGACCCGGCCCAGAGCCGTCTGTCCACCTACCTGACGGCAGTGGCCCGGAACACGGCCCTGAACCATCTGAAAGCCCGCATCCGGCGGGAGAAGCACCAGCCGGAGCCTCAGGAGCCGGAGCCCACCGACACTCCGGAGCAGGTTCTCCTTCGGCGGGAGCGGATGGAACATCTGAAAGCCATGGTGGAAAAGCTATCCGACACGGACCAGAAGGTGTTTTACCGCCGCTACTATTACTTACAGCCTGTGGCGCAGATTGCCGCCGAGATGGGCCTTTCCCAGCGGGCCGTGGAGGGCCGGCTATACCGTCTGCGGCAGCGGCTGCGTCAGGAGTTGGGGGGTGACGACCAGTGAAACATGAATGGGATGATTTTGACTGCTCCCTGGCCACTTCTCTCAGCGAGCTGCCTCCGCCGGAGAAAACCGTCCGGGATGTGACGCCCTGGCGGGACGCCATTTTCCGTATTGTATTGGGCTTGTGTCTGTCCAGCTATAACTTGGGCTTCTGGTATCTGGACTATATCCTCCCTGTTGTGGGACGCGCCCAGCTCTACCTGGGTTTCCGCGCCCTGCGGGGCAATAACCGCTGGTTCCGCCTGGCCTGGTATAGCAGCATCTGTGAAGCCATTTATGCGTATGTGGTTTCTGTTCTGTTCGCAACGCCTTTGGTACAAGTTATCAGCACTTACTCCATGGTCCAGGGCGTACTGGATAGCGGCTTGAAAATCTCCATGTTCCTGGCTTTCCACTTTGGACTGGTCCAGGCCGCCCGGGAAGTCAGCGAGACACCCCAGAGCAGCCCCGCCCTGTGGGCCGCGGCGTGGTGGGCCATCCTGACTCTGTTGGCATTGATCGCGCCGAATACGGGTGGACTGAGCTTCTTTCTCATGCTCATCGCCTTTATCTGTATCGTCCGCTCCCTACTTCGGGTCACAAAGGAGCTGGAGAGTTGGGGCTATGCTGTCCGGGCTGCCCCAGTGCGATGCAGCGCAAGACGTTTTTCGGCGCTGTATCTGGGCTCTCTGTTGATTCTGGTACTGCTCTGCGCCGCCTGGTCCAACCATATTCCCACGGAGGGGACATCTGTTACAGCGTCCGACTCCCCGGAGATCTCCGCCATGGAGGAGCATCTCATTGATCTGGGCTTCCCGGAGGAGCTGCTGTCCCGTCTGCCGGAGGAGGAAATCGAACAGCTGTCCACCGCTACCAGCTGCGTGGTGGATCGCGGAAGGAACGGCGCTGGCTCCAAAAAAGGCATCCAGGCTTTTGGCTTCGACACGGTCTACGTGGAGACCGGCCCCCATACTTTTCGGGTCTATGAATTTTTCCAGCTGAAGGAGGACACCCTGCGCTCCAACTGGCGGGTACTGACCCAGCTGGACGCCGACACCAACGGTACCATCTCTGACATCTCCTGCGGCGTCACCTGGACCAAGGAAGGGATTTCTTACCGCGGCTATCCATCCATTACCGAACAGATTCACGAGGACTTTTTCTTCGGCTCCTCCACCCTTCCCTCCGCCGTATTCAGCTATCCTTTCTTCTCCCGGAACCGGGGCGGCTATGTGGCCTATACTACTGTTCTGGAGGATGATTGTATCCTGTTCTGCAGCATTCTGCGGACCTATCTCACCACCGCCAAGAGCTTCTATCCCTATACAGATCTGAGCACTGATTTCTTCCAGACAGACTGGTACGCCCAGAGCTACTCGACCTGCCAAATACAGCCGAACTGAAAAACTCCCGCCTTTCCATCGAAAAGGCGGGAGTTTTTTCGATTTTTTCTCCGATTCTCTTGACAAGAACACTTGTTCGAGTTATAGTAAACCCAAGATATAAAACATTTGTTCGATTGGAGGATTTTGCAATGACTGGCTGGACGTTTTTCTTCATTCTGGTGGGTGTGGTGTTCCTGACCGCGCAGCTGTTTCGTATCATCGACGCCATTGAGCAGCCCGCCCGGCGCTCCCGCCGACGGACCGCAGTGCGGTAAATGACCCATGGATGTCCTGGAGAAGCTGACCATCCTGACCGACGCGGCGAAGTACGATGCGGCCTGTACCTCCAGCGGCGCCAGGCGGGGCTTTCAACAGGGCATGATCGGCTGCACCTCGTCCTCCGTGGCGGGCTGCTGCCACACCTTTTCCGCCGACGGACGGTGCGTGACGCTGCTGAAGGTTCTGCTGACAAACCGATGCATCTACGACTGCAAGTACTGCGTCAACCGCCGGACCAATGACACCCAGCGGGCCATATTTACACCGGAGGAGCTGGCGGACCTGACCATTCAGTTCTACCGGCGGAACTACATTGAGGGGCTTTTTCTGTCCTCCGGCGTCTACCGTAGTCCGGACTACACCACGGAACTGATGATCCGCGCCCTGCGCATCCTGCGGGAGACTTACCGCTTTAACGGCTATATCCACGCCAAGGCCATCCCCGGCACGTCGCCGGAGCTGGTGGAAGCGCTGGGGCTGCTGGCTGACCGGCTCAGCGTCAACATTGAGTTGCCCTCAGAGGCCGGACTGAAAACACTGGCCCCGGACAAGACGAAGCAGGCCATCCTCGCCCCTATGGGGCAGATCCGGGAACGGGTACGGGCCAACAAGGAGGAGCTGGTAAAATACCGCCACGCACCCAAGTTTGCCCCCGCCGGACAGAGCACCCAGCTGATTGTGGGCGCCACTCAGGACTCCGATTTTCATATTCTGCGGCTGACCCAGGGCTTGTATGACCGATACCGGTTAAAACGGGTGTTTTATTCCGCCTATGTACCGGTGGTGGAGCACGCGCTGCTTCCCTCCAGAGATGTGAAGCCTCCCCTGCTACGGGAACACCGTCTGTACCAAGCGGACTGGCTGCTGCGGTTCTACGGCTTCCGTGCGGAGGAGCTGCTGGATGAACAGTCGCCGAACTTCAATACACAGGTAGACCCGAAGTGCAGCTGGGCGCTGGCCCACCTGGACTTCTTCCCCGTGGAGGTGAACACAGCGGACTATGAAACGCTGCTCCGGGTACCCGGCATCGGCGTTACCTCCGCCAAACGGATTCTGGTCTCCCGGCGGGCCGGCCGGCTTCAAATCGACAACCTGCGAAAATTGGGCGTGGTGATGAAGAGGGCCCAGTATTTTCTCACCGCCTCCGGCAAAATGGCGGATGGCCTGCGGTTTACGCCGGACAGTCTGCTGCGGGGACTCATCGCCGCAGAGCGGCCCAATCTTCCTCACCAGGAGATGGAGCAGCTGTCCCTGTTCCATAACGCGGTCTGACTCCCTGGAGGGCATTTTATGACGGAGACAGTCTATTGTTACGACGGCAGCTTTGACGGGTTTCTCTGCTGCGTCTTTGAGAGCTATGCGAAACATGAAGTCCTCATCGCCATTACACGCGATGAGGACTTTGAGCCCACGCTGTACCCTACCCGTCAGATTGTGACGGAGCGGGAGCACGCCCGGCGGGTCTATCAGAAGCTGCGGAAGCTGTCCCCCGACGCGGTCTATTTGATCCGCAGAGGCTTTCTGACCTGCATGCAGGAGATGGAGCTGCACCTGTACCGGCTGATCGTAAAGCTTCTGAAGGAGGGGCCGGGCTTTTTGCAGAATCTCTCCGACGAGACGCTGTACCCGGTTTTAAAAGCGGTTCGGTTTTTAGGGGCCGAGGCGGAAAAGCTCCGGGGTTTTGTCCGGTTTTCCGACCTCAGCGGTGTACTGGGCAGTGAAATTGAACCCAAAAACCGGGTTCTGCCTGTCCTCAGAAACCACTTCTGCACCCGGTATCAGAACGAAAAGTTCTTCATTTACGACCGAACCCACCGGGAGGCCCTATTCTATGCTGACGGCAAATCGGTCATTGTGCCGCTGGAGCACTTTCAAATGGCGGCGCCTGACGAGACGGAGGTGTCCTACCGTCTGCTCTGGAAGCGGTTTTACGACACCATCGCCATCAAAGAGCGGGAAAATCCCCGCTGTCAAATGACCAATATGCCCAAACGCTACCAGAGCACCATGACGGAGTTCCAGTGCCCTGCGTATTTCACGGTTCAAACTTCTCCCGCAGATGGGCCAGTCCTTTCTTCTCCAGGCGGGAAATCTGCACTTGGGAAACCTTCAGCACCCGAGCCGTCTGCTCCTGTGTCAGCCCCTTGAAATAGCGGAGTAGAATCGTCATTCGTTCCTTTTCCGGCAGCTGCCGGATGGCCTCCTGCAGGGCGATACGCTCCACCATGGTCTCCTCCGGTGCCTCCGTCCCCAGCATTCCCTCCAGCTGCAGCCCATCCTCGTTCTCCGCCTGCAGAGATTCCGGTGAGGTAGTAGCCAAGTCCACCCGGGCGATCTCCTCTGCCTCCATGCCAGTGGCCTCCACCAGTTCGGACAGCACCGGCTCCCTGCCCAGCTCATGACGCAGATTTTCCCGAACAGTGTAAAGGGTTTGTGCTTTCTCCCTGGTGGGTCGTCCGACTTTGACAGCGCCGTCATCGCGGAGAAACCGGCGGATTTCCCCGGCAATTTTTGGGACGGCATAGGTGGAAAAGCAGGTGCCATAGGAAAAGTCGAAACCCCGTACTGCTTTCAGAAATCCCAGGCACCCCAGCTGATAAAGGTCCTCCGGCTCCACACCCCGTCCATAATACCGCCGTACGATGCTCCAGATCAGGCCGCTGTTCTCCTGTACCGCCTTCTCACAGGCCTCGTTGTCCCCGGACTGGGCAGCCCGCAGCAGCTCCCCGTTCATGCCTGCGGCTTCAGCCGGGTTGCGATCTTCCGGCGCATGATGACGGTGGTTCCCTTTCCCGGCACGGATTTTACCGTCATCTGATCCATGAAGCTCTCCATGATGGTGAAGCCCATGCCGCTGCGCTCCTCCCCGCCGGTGGTAAACATGGGCTGTCTGGCCTTGTCAATATCCGGGATTCCTTTTCCCCGGTCCTTCACCGTGATCTCCAGAATATTTCCCTCGCAAATGCGGATCTTCAGCGTCACTTTCCCCACTGTTGCGGGATAGGCGTGGACGATGGCGTTGGTCACCGCTTCACTGACCGCTGTTTTGATGTCCTCCAGCTCGTTGAGTGTTGGATCCATCTGGGCGGCGAAACATGCAACAGCAGCCCGCGCGAAACCCTCGTTGGCACTGCGGCTGGGAAATTCCATGGTTATGTAATTGGATGCTTTACTTTTCATTCTCTGTTCCTCCTGCTTGAATAGTGATCAGCCGGCCGATTCCGGCAGCGTCCAAAACCCGTTTTGCCTGCCCCGGCACATGACAGACCAGTACACTCCCGCCCAGATTCTGCACCCTCCTCTGGGCCCGCAGCAGAAGGGCAATACCAGAGCTGTCCATGAAGGTCACGCCGGCAAAGTCCAGGATCAGCCGCCGGGGCAACGCCGTGTCAATAGCCTGCTCCATCTCCCGGATGGCATTCTTGACGCCGTGATGGTCCAGCTCGCCGGAAAACTCCAACAGGAGATTCCGATCTGTGCTTTTTGCCTTGATTTCCATACAGATTCCCCTTTTACCAAAGACCTGGGTATTTCCCGTGGTTTTCCTTTATTATAGAGGTTGTCCTCCCCTTTTTTTGTCGGATTCTTCCGCCTGGAAAGATATTCTTCTGAAATGCATGGACATTGCTCCAGCAATGAGGTATTGTCCTGATCGTGCAGGCGAGACATCTGATATAATAATTGCAAGCCACAACAGAAACATCCCTCCGGCACCTGCGGATGCCGGAGGGATGCTTTGTTTACTTTATCGTTCTGAATGAGTATAACGGATACCGTCGGTGACCTGCTCAGGTGCCGTGGGATGGAAGCCAGATGGCGGTAGACCTCTACTGCGTAGAGTGAGGAATGTGCCGTTACCCATTCAGCGCCGCTGTCCATAAGAAAGCGGAGGAACTGCGCCCTTTCCACGCCCTTTCGGTGCCAGACTGTGTCCACAAAGAACAGGGATATATGCATGTCGCCCTTCCGAATAGCCAGGACACCAACGATACTGCCGCCGTCAAAGGTGCCATAGACAATCGGCGCCGACAGAACTGCCGGATCTGTAATGTACGCCCGAAAGGCTCGGACGCCCTCCGGGCTGTATTCTGGTGCCTTAAACGCCCGGAATACCCCCTATATCAAGTTCATGGCATGTCCGTTTTCACAGGTTTTCAGTTTTCGTATCTCCATAAACTTCTCTCTTGCAGAATCCAATTATTCCTGGTCTGCACACTCCGCATCCAGCAGTTTTTCGATTCTCTCCACAGCGTTTTCGGTCTTGATGCCGATAAAAGGAATTCTTATCCCCAAGCCGGCCATCGCGGCCTGGACGGCGGCAATGAAAACGCCCTGTCCAGTCAGTTCCCTGTTCTCGTCAGACGTGGTGTTGACTCCGCAGCATGGTGAGCGGTCCATGCCCACAATACCCACCACGTCAAAACCATTCCGGCGGTATTCCAGGACCTGTCCAGTTACCTGCCGGACCAGCTCCTCCATCCACAATCTTGCCTCGGAACGCTCCATCTCCCGCCGGATACGGGTGTTCTCCACCACAATCGGCCGCTCTGCCCCCAGTGGATCACCCCGGTCCAGTCCCAGGCAGCAAAGCTCCGGGCAGGGCATCTGCACGATGCCAACCTGAGCATCCAAGATTGCCTGTACTACCTCCCTGTGGGCGGCGGGATAGTCGGCTGTGCCATCTGAAATGGCGTTTTGATTCAGTATGCAGTGGGCCAGGAAAATGACTCGTTTGCTCCTTTGGTCGCTGAACATCCAATCCTCCTCTCAAAAGCTCCCTATAAAACAGGAAAGGGCGGGAATCCAAGTTCCCGCCCCTGCTGTTCATTCAGAAGTTTGCAATCCGCCTCTTTACGCCTGCATCGCCTTGGCAGACTCCTGCAGCTTGGCGATCAATTCCTTGTACTTGGCTGCTTTCTCCCGTTCAGCATTGACCACCGCCTCGGGAGCCTTGGAGACGAATTTCTCGTTGGACAGCTTCTGCTCCACAATACGCAGGCCGTTTTCAGCCTTCTCAATCTCCTTATTGATGCGGTCCAACTCCGCGGCGATATCCACCAGTTCCGCCATGGGCATATAGGCCGTGGCATTGTGGGTAACCACGGACACCTGCTTGGAAACATCGGCGGGAGCGGCGCTGGCGAAGGTCACTTCGCTGGCATAGGCCAGGCGCTGGATGAAGTGCAGGCCCTGTTGGTAAATCTCCGGCGTGGCGGTGACCAGCAACACCTCCGCCTTCTTGGAGGGCGGCACGTTCATCTCCGCCCGGCGGGCACGAATGGCCTTGATGGTGTCCATGACAGCCTCCATGGCGGTCTCCTCGGCGGGGAAGCACAGGGAATCCTGATACTCGGGCCACTGGGAGGTCATGATGAAATCGCCGGTATGGGGCAGTGCCTGGAAGATCTCCTCAGTGATGAAGGGCATGAAAGGATGCAGCAGCTTCAGAAGGTCGGTCAGAACATAGCACAGCACGTTCTGGGCCACCAGCTTGGCCTGCTCGTCCTCGCCGTTCAGGCGGGTCTTGGTCAGCTCAATATACCAGTCGCAATAGGTGTCCCAGATAAAGTCATAGACCTTGGCAGAGGCCACGCCGATCTCGTAGGCGTCCAGATTCTCGGTGACCTCCTTCACCAGGGTATTCAGCTTGGAGAGGACCCACTTGTCCTCCGGGGCCAGACGGGAAGTCTCGGGCAGCTCGCACTTGTCAATGTTCAGGTTCATCATGACGAAACGGCTGGCGTTCCAGATCTTGTTGGCAAAATTCCGCATGGCCTCGCACTTCTCGGTATAGAACCGGGTGTCGTTGCCGGGGCTGTTGCCGGTGATCAGATTGAAGCGCAGGGCGTCGGCGCCGTACTTCTCCGCCATCTCCAGGGGGTCGATGCCGTTGCCCAGGGACTTGGACATCTTCCGGCCCTTATCGTCCCGGACCAAGCCGTGGATCAGAACGGTGTGGAACGGGATCTTCTTCATCTGCTCACAGCCGGAGAAGATCATGCGGGCCACCCAGAAGAAGATAATGTCGTAGCCGGTGACCATGACGCTGGTGGGATAGTAAAAATCCAGGTCCTCGGTCTTTTCCGGCCAGCCCAGGGTGGAGAAGGGCCACAGGGCAGAGGAGAACCAGGTATCCAGCACATCCTCGTCCCGGGTCAGATGGGTGCTGCCGCACTTCTCGCACTTGGTGGGATCCTCCCGGCTAACGTTGATATGGCCGCAGTCGTCGCAGTACCAGGCGGGAATCTGATGGCCCCACCACAGCTGACGGGAAATGCACCAGTCATGGACGTTTTCCATCCAGTTGATATAGGTCTTGGAGAACCGCTCGGGGACAAACTTCACCTCGCCGTCCTTCACGACGCGCAGGGCCTCCTTGGCCAGGGGCTCCATCTTCACGAACCACTGGGCGGAGATCAGGGGCTCCACATCGTTATGGCAGCGGTAGCAGGTGCCCACGTTGTGGTTGTAGGGCTCAGTCTTGACCAGATAGCCCTGCTCCTCCAGGTCCTTCACAATCTGCTTGCGGCACTCATAGCGATCCATACCGTTGTAGGGGCCGCCATTTTCGTTGATCTTGCCGTCATCGCCGATGCAGCGGATGACCTCCAGGTTGTGGCGCAGGCCCACCTCGAAGTCGTTGGGGTCGTGGGCGGGGGTCATCTTCACGGCGCCGGTGCCGAAGCCCAACTCCACATAATCGTCGGCCACAATGGGGATCTCCCGGTTCATAATGGGCAGAATGCAGGTCTTGCCCACCAAATCCTTAAAACGCTCATCCTCGGGATTAACGGCCACGCCGGTATCACCCATCATGGTCTCAGGGCGGGTAGTAGCCACCACCAGATCACCAGATCCGTCGGTCAGGGGATAGCGGATATACCACAGGTGGCCGGGCTTGTCCACATACTCCACCTCGGCGTCGGAGAGGGCGGTGATGCAGTGGGGGCACCAGTTGATGATGCGGCTGCCCTTGTAGATCAGGCCCTTGTCATACAGCTCGCAGAAGGTCTCTCGAACGGCCTTGGAACAGCCCTCGTCCATGGTGAAGCGGGAGCGGCTCCAGTCGCAGGAAACGCCCAGCTTCTTCTGCTGCTCCACAATGCGGCCGCCGTACTTCTCCTTCCACTGCCAGACGCGCTGAAGGAATTTCTCACGGCCCAAGTCGTAGCGGGTCTTGCCCTCCTTGACCCGCAGTTCCTCCTCCACCTTGATCTGGGTGGCAATACCGGCGTGGTCGGTGCCGGGCAGCCACAAGGCGGAATAGCCCTGCATCCGCTTGAAGCGGGTCAGGATATCCTGGAGGGTGGAGTCCAGAGCGTGGCCCATGTGCAGCTGTCCCGTAACATTGGGGGGCGGCATAACGATCGAAAACGGCTTCTTCTTGGGGTCGGGATCGCCGTTGAAGCAGTTGTTTTCCTCCCACATCTGATAGATGCGGGACTCCACCTGCTGGGGTTCATACACCTTTGGCAGTTCTTTGTTCATGTTATCTCTTCTCCTATAACAAATTCTTGCAGTTATTTTTTATGTGTTCCTCGGGTTCTTACCCATCCATTCGCTCTTCTTTCCGCACTTTTCCTCCATCCAGGTCCGCAGCTCCTCCACGCTGCCGCCCTTCAGGTTGGCCTTGTCCAAAATCAGGCCCTGTCCGTTTTTCATAATAAAGTAGAGATTCTTCTCCGTCTCCAGCAGACGGTGGCAGAGATTGTAAGGATACTGGCTGCTGCCCTTGTTGTTTGTCACCAGCATATAGGACTTCTCCAGAAGGAAATCGCTGCCCGTGACACTTTTGTCCATGCTGATCCGAACGCCCAGCGCGACAAACTGATAGAAGAATATCCCCCGCACCAGGAAAAACAGGCCCAGCAGCCCAAATATCAGGGCAATTACCCAATGCCCCGTTTGGAGCAACAGCAGAAACGCCGTCGTAACCAGGCACACCGCGGCCCACAGGAAATTAGAGATCCGGCTGCGCTTGGTCGTCTCATAGGTGATGGCCTTGCCCACCACCCGCTGCAGCTCCTCTATGTTTTGAAAAACATACTCCGTGTGGGTTCTCATTCTCAATGCCATTGTGATTTCTCCTCTGTCCGTTCAAGAAAAAACGCCCCGGGCCTTCTCGGCTCAGGGCGAACAATTGTCCGTGGTACCACCTGGATTCGTGCCCGCCGGGGCACGCACTCTTCGGCGCGAAACGCGCCTTCCCGGTAACGGCGGGAATCCGCCGCGGCTTACTCTCCTTTCAGCCGCGATGCTCCAGGACGACTTCTCCGGCCGCTTCGCGGGAACTTCCACCAACCGTTCCCTCTCTGTGTCTCTGCCCGCCGGGTACTGCTTCCCATCTTCGCAGTTTCCAATATACCGTATTAGTATAGTATACCCGGTTTCGATTGTCAAGCGTCAGGACAACCGCAAAATCTCCTTTTTCAGCCGGGAGATAATGCGTTTTTCCAGCCGGGAGATGTAGGACTGGGAGATACCCAATTGGTCCGCTACTTCCTTCTGGGTCTGCTCTCTTCCTCCGCCCAGGCCGAACCGCAGGGTGATAATCTGTTTCTCCCGGGGAGACAGGGTATCCATGGCCGCCGCCAGCAGATTCCGGTCCACATCCTCTTCAATAGGGCGCATCACCGTGTCCCCATCCGTTCCCAGCACATCGGAGAGCAGCAGCTCGTTGCCGTCCCAGTCGGTGTTCAGCGGCTCGTCAAAGGAGACCTCTGTCTTCCGATTGGCGTTCTTCCGCAGATACATCAGGATCTCATTTTCAATGCACCGGGAGGCGTAGGTGGCCAGCTTGATGTTCTTTGCCGGCTGGTAGGTTCCCACCGCCTTGATGAGGCCGATGGTGCCGATGGAGATCAGGTCCTCGATGTTGATGCCCGTGTTCTCGAACCGGCGGGCGATGTAGACCACCAGACGCAGGTTATGTTCAATCAACGTCCGCTGGGCGTCCGGATCGGCGATGCGGGCCACCAGCTCCGCCTCCCGCTCCCGGGACAGCGGTGCCGGCAGGGTATCGCTCCCTCCGATATAGTGGACCGTCTGTCCGCCCAGCAGCCGTATCTTTTTCAATATCCTGTGCAGCAGTAACTGTAAAGTTTTCAAGCTTTCCACTCCTTTCCATTTCTCCCCACAGCGCTCCGAAGCCTGCTCCCAGCTCCGTGGGTGACAGGGCCACCGGCAGCTTTTCATACCGGCGGCCATTGATCTCCGCCCAATCCGTCCGCGCAGCCAGCAACAGGCCGCCGGAAACTCCCACCGCGGAATAGGGCACCAACTGAAACCGGGTCTGATACCGCCCCAGATGGGTCATGGTCTCCGCTGGTGACTGCAGCCCCTGTTCCGTCAGCAGTTGCCGCAGCTCCGAAGGCCACAGCGGCTCCATCTGCTGTCCCCAGGCCACCAGAATGGGCCGGCCCGTCACGGGGTCCCGCAAGCTGTTTCCCGTGTCACACAAGGCCGTCAGGCGAACCCGGCGATCCCCCCAGGCCAGGGTTACCGGCGTCAGAGTCCCCTGGACGCCGTGATGGGCAGAGGCCCGGAAAATCACCGTCATCACCAGGTAGGCAGCCCCGGCGGCTGTCAGCAGCACCCGGACATCCACGTCTGTGCAAAAGACGCCGTTGACCATGGGCATTCCGCCGGAGGCAAGCCCAATCCCCAGCACGCAGCCCGCAAAGCCGCAGGACACCAAGCCGAACAACAGAAGCAGCCGGAGAAGCTTCTCCGTTCTCCCATAGGCCGCCAGGGCCATGATGCAGGCAGCGGCCAGCTTTGCCGGCAGAGACGCCAGCCATTCCATCCCCGGCAGAAACACCGCCACGGCGTAAATACCGCCCAGCAGTGCTGCCAGGGCATACCGGCCCCGGTGGAGCGGAATGCCAGCCAGGAAGGCGGTTGCCAGCAGCAAAAAGTAATCCATCAGCCCGTTGAGGATGAACACGCTGTCCACATATACCACCGTCATAGCCCCACCCCTTTTGAAGCATATTATACGGCGGGACAGCCGTAAAACCGGTCGCAAACAGAGTGAGCGGACAGAATGACAAAGGAATTTTTTCTGATGCCCAGCGCCCTGACCGGCTCAAAGCCCATCAGGGTGCAAGCGCTCGCTGCCGCAGGCTTTTTCGGCTATTCAATTCCATACCAGGAGGTTACCGCCCCCGTATTCCCCTGCAAATGCAGAGCGCCCTAACCGTCCGAAGCCGGTCAGGGCGCTCTTTCACGGTGTTTCTCTCAGGAAATCCAGCTGAGCAGGCCAGTAGGCTCTCCCTCCAGCAGGGTGGAAGCCGCCGTCAACATCTGGGCGGCATCGGCTCTGGTGACGCTGTCATTCAGAGTGGAGCTGCCGAAACTGCCCACCGCCAGAACACTGACGGACTCCATGTTTCCAACCGCCTGAGCCGCCCAGGAGGGCACGGCGTCCCGATCCGCATACCAGGTTGCCAGATCCACGTCGTTGACGGACAGCACACGGTTCAAAATGGCCGCCGCCTCATTATAGGTGATGGAGTCCTCTCCCCGGAAGGCCACCCCCTCCGCTGTGGAGCTTCCCTGGATGACACCCTCGGATAATCCCGCCGCGGCGTAGGCCTTGGCCCAGGTGGGGATGGCCTCGTCATCACAGAAGCCGGTCATCGTCACATCCGTGGCGTCCAGGCCCGCCGTCTCCATGGTCATGGCCAGAAACTCGCTGCGGGTCACGGTACGGTTCGGCTCAAAGAAATACTGCTCCCCGATCTTTGAACCAGTGAAGACGCCGCTCTCCGCCAGGGACTGGGCTGCCGCAGCAGCGGAGTTCCCCTCCATGTCCGCGTACTCCACGCCGCTCTTGGTCTTGCTGATGCTCACCTTGACGGTGGCTGGGGCGGAGACATGGCCCTCACTGTCCGTTGCCACATAGGTGAAGCTGTCCGTCCCGGTCTTTCCCGCCGCCGGCGTATAGGTGAATTCGCTCCCGTCCACGGTGACAGTGCCCCGTTTGGGCTCCCGCTCCACCGTGTAGGTCACTTGGTCTTCCTCGCCGCCGGTGGACAAAAAGTGGGCGCGGTACGGGATATTCCTGTAGGTGCGGATTTCCATCTCCTTGGCAATAGGCGCTCCCGACGTGGACTGAGCCGATGTGTTGTCCTCCGCGCCGCCAAACAGCGCCATGGCCGGTGTGGCCAGCAGCATCAGGGTCACCAGAACGGCTGCCGTCCACCGCCGGATTAATGTTCCTCTCTGCAAAATCATTACCTCCCAAAAAATCAGGTTTCTATACCGGTAGTGTTTACCGGCAGGACCGGTTTATACAGAAAAAACCGCCGGAAAGGCTGTAAAATCCTTTCCGGCAGCTGGAACCGTCATATTCTTCTTCCCCGGAAGCGGCTTCGCTCCGGCATGGCCCGCTTCTTGATGGCGGACACAATGCCCATGGCGGCATACAGCGTCACCAGGGACGAGCCGCCATAGCTGAAAAACGGCAAGGTCAGGCCGATGACCGGCATGACGTACAGGCACATTCCGATGTTCTCCACAGTCTGAAAGATCAGCATGCCGGCCATGCCCACACAGACATAGTTGGCATAGGGCGTCCGGGCGTGCTTTGCCACGATAAGACAGCGGAAAATAATCGCTGCCAGCAGAAGGATTATGGCAAGACAACCCACAAAGCCCAGTTCTTCCCCCGCCACAGCAAAAATCAGGTCCGTCCGCCGCTCCGGAAGAGAGTGGCTGGCGGAGCTCTGGGTCTGGGTTCCGTGGAACAGGCCCTGTCCAAACAGCCGCCCCGAGCCTATGGCAAGGATGCTCCGGGACTGCTGCCATCCCTTGTCCAGCGGATCGTACTCATGGTCGAACAGTACCCGGAACCGGGCGAGCATATAGGACGGGATTCTGCCCAGCTTGTAGATTGTGAAAATACCCAGGCCGCTGAGTACGCCGCCGATGGCAAACCAACGCCAGGCCACGCCCGCCGCCAGCATCATGCAGATAAAAATGAAGATATATACCAAGGCGCTGCCCATATCGCTGGACACCACATAAATCAGGCCCACCATAAACAGCAGATGGAAGGTAGGCGGCAGCACGGCACGGGCGCTTTTCAGCTCTCGCCGCTCCTGCCAGGTCCACTCAATCTGCTTGGCCAGCAGCAAAATGAAGGTGATCTTCACCACCTCCGCCGGCTGGATGTTGAACGGGATGCCGGGGATGGCCAGCCAGGCTCGGTTGCCGGTATTACCGCTGATGCCCAGCGGCGTCCGCAGCAGGCAGATGAATACGACGTTGAACAGCAACAGCCACTTCCACTTCCGCACCAGGTCCTCCACATCCACCATGGACAGAAAGATATAGACCACAATACCCAGTACCATGGCCACCGCCTGAACACCCACATAACGAAGGCTTTTGGCAACGCCCAAGGCAACGTCCAGATAGTGGGTGGCGCTGGCAATCAGCACCAGACCGTACAGCGTGGAGACCATGCACAGCCCCAACAAAATCAAATCCGCCTGCTGCAGAAACTCCTGCAGCATATTTTTTAAACGAGCAAACATCCGCTTCTCCGTTCACAACTGATCGTTTTCGTGCTGAATAAGTATAACACAGTTGATTTCCAGTGTAAACGGAGCAATTTTGTTTTTACAAGAGATTTGTTCTGTGCTATAATGGCCCAGGACAGCGGCACAGAGGCCGCCGGCAGGCAGTGCCTGCGCTGAAAAGTCAGATTTTGGCCATTGCGGAAGCGGCCTGTTTCCGCGAGGAGGACGGATTTTCATGGAATATATCTCCCATAGCGAGCGGGAAACGGAGGAAATTGGCGAGGCCCTGGGCCGCACTCTTTCCCCTGGCACTGTTTTAGCCTACCAGGGCGGTCTTGGAATGGGGAAAACCGCGTTTACCCGGGGTCTGGCCCGCGGGCTGGGCTGTGAGGGCAGAGTCACCAGCCCCACCTTTACCATTGTCAACGAATACGACGGGCCCATTCCTCTGTTTCACTTTGATATGTACCGTTTGGAGGACGCCGACGCCCTGTTCGACATCGGCTGGGAGGATTATCTGGCCCGGAAGGGCGTCTGCGCCGTGGAATGGAGTGAGCGGGTCACCGAGGCGCTGCCGGAGGACACCCTCTGGGTTCATATTGCCCGCCATCCGGAGCAGGACAACTGGCGGGTTATCACTACGGAGGGAGGAAAGCAGCCATGAGAGTTTTAGCGCTGGAGACCTCGGCTAAGGCCTGCTCCGCCGCTGTGACGGATGACGGCCTGGTGCTGGCCTCCGCCTTTCAGTGCACTGGCCTGACCCACAGCCGCACCCTGATGCCCATGGTGGAATCCATGCTGAAAAACGCGGATCTGACCGCAGCGGACTGTGACGCCATCGCCGTGGCCAACGGCCCCGGCTCCTTTACCGGTATCCGCATCGGCGTCTCCGCCGCCAAGGGACTGGCCTTCGCATTGAATAAGCCCACTGTGGGCATCTCTACACTGGAGGCCATGGCCTGGAATGTGCGCCTTGTGGACGGTCTCATCGTCTGTGCCATGGATGCCCGGCGGCAGCAAATTTACAATGCCCTATTTCAGGCGGAGGGCGAACGGCTGACCCGCCTGACCCCGGACCGCCCCATTGGGTTGGAGGATCTGGCGGCAGAACTGAAAAATTCCGAAAAAAGGAAGATCGTTGTTGGCGACGGCGGCACACTGTGCTATAATTATTTGTCAGAAGCCGGCATCTCCTGTTTCCTGGCCCCCCCCCATCTGCTGCAGCAGAACGCCATCTCCGTGGCCCTGGCCGCGGAGGAGGCCCTGCGGGACGGCCGGGCCGTGTCCGCCCAAGAGCTGCTGCCGGTCTATCTGCGGCCCCCTCAGGCGGAGCGTCTCCGGGACCGACAGGCCAAACAGAAGTAAGTCCTCGGATTTGTATCCATTATTCTAATCAATCTGCAAAGGAGCGCGCGTATGAGCGGTAAAGTACACGTCATGGACCATCCTCTGGTGGCCCACAAGCTGACCATCCTGCGGGATAAAAACACCAGCGTCAAGGATTTCCGGGAGATTGTCTCCGAAATCGGAATGCTCATCACCTACGAAGCTACGCGGGATCTGCCTCTGACCACTAAAGAGGTAGAGACACCCATTTGTAAGACCGTTGCCCCCACCCTGAAGGGCAAGAAGTTCGCCGTGGTGCCCATCCTCCGTGCCGGCCTGGGTCTGGTGGACGGCGTGCTGCGGATGGTGCCCTCCGCCCGCGTGGGCCATATCGGCATGTACCGGGATGAGGAAACCCTGGAGCCCCATGTCTATTTCTGCAAGATGCCCAAGGACATTGCGGAGCGGGACATCATGATCGTGGATCCCATGCTGGCTACCGGCGGCAGCGCTGACGCGGCCATCGCGGAGATGAAGAAGCGGGGCTGCTCCAATATCAAGCTGATGGTTCTGCTGGCCGCCCCCGAGGGCATCAAGCACATCCAGGAGACCCATCCTGACGTGGACATCTACTGCGGCGCCGTGGACGACCACCTGAACGAGAATGGCTATATCGTCCCCGGCCTGGGCGACGCTGGCGACCGGATCTTCGGAACGAAATAACAACGAAATAGCGATATATAGAGGGGAGACTTTGTCTCCCCTCTTCAATTCTGTCTGTCAATAGATCAGCGTATAAATGCCCGCCCAGTGGAGCGCCGCGCCCAGGAGGACACAGAGGTGCCAGACGCAATGGCTGTACTTTCGCTTCCCGGCGAAGGGGATCATGCCTAAGGTATAGGCCAGCCCGCCGGCCAGGATGAACCACAGCAGCCTCCGGGCGTGGAGATAGAAATCCGGCAGGAACATCAAACCGCTCCAGCCGATGAGAAAGTACAGCGTGAAATGCAGGGGACGCCACTTTCCGGGGCCGAACATGGCGATCAGCGTGATGCCGAAGAGGATCACCGCCCACTGGACGCAGAACAGGACGATGCCCTCGGAATTCCCGTAATAGATCAGCAGAATGGGTGCGAAGGTACCGCCGATCAGCAGATAGATGGAGGAATAGTCGAACCGCCGCCACAGCCGTTTCACACCGGAGCCTGTGGGCATGGCGTGGTACAGGCAGCTCATCAGCATCATCACCAGCAGGCTGACGCCATAAAAACAGGAGGCCATGATCTCCAATCCAGTCTCCGATTTTTGGAGCAGCAGCACCAGCCCGGCGGCGGACAGCGCCGCGCCCAGGCCATGGGTGGCCGCGTTAAAGACCTCCTCCCCCACTGTCAGCCGGGGCGGCTCATTCAAGGCCCGCACCTGGGCACGTTTGATTTGCCGGGCTGAAGTCATTGTCAGTGAATTTGTCATTTCATCCGTCCTCCCGTCAAAGCACAAAGAAAAATACCGCCAGGTAGTGGAGCAGAGAGCCCGCCAGAATCAGCATGTGAAACAGCTCGTGGAACGTCCAGTCCGCGTTGATGTTGGGCTTTTTGATGGCGTAAAACACCGCCCCTACAGAGTAGCACACGCCGCCCAGAGCCACCAGCAAGACGCAGATATGATCCACCTGGAGAAAGTCCCCCATGACGAACAGCACCGCCCAGCCCATGATGAGGTAGCACAGGGTTGACAACACCCGGGGCGCGCTGAGCCAGCAGACCTTCACCACCGTGCCCACAATGGCCACACACCACAGAATGGCGCAGAACCGGGCACCCTTAGGCTGGGGCAGCAGCACCATGCAGAACGGTGTATAGCTTCCGGCGATCAGTACATAGATCATGCTGTGATCCATTTTCCGCAGGAACCGCTTCACGCCGCCGCTGGAGGTGTCACCGGGATAGTAGTGATAAGCGGCGCTGGCGGAATACAGTGCCATGAGGGACAGGGCGAAGCACATGGAGGATGCCAGCGCCAAGGCGCTGGCTCCATCGTACATCGCCCGAAACAAAAATAGGATGCCGCCGCCAAAGGCCACTGCCGCGCCGATGGCGTGGGTCTCGCAGCTGACAGGGTCCTGCGCGTGGGAAAAGAGTTTTTTCATAGGGCTTCCGATCTCCTTGCAATCCGGATTTTTAATATCAAATATTTTATAATATGATTTTTAATATTATATTACACGGTTCTAAAAATATTGCAAGGGTTTCCTGAAAAATTCACATAATTGTCAAAAATGTCGGGTCGTCTCTGACAACAGGCGGCAAAAAACAGCGGAAAGCCATATTTCATATGGTTTCCGCTGTTTTTTGCTTCTATTCGCTATGCTTTGCTGACAAAAGCACTGGAAAACGGTCCTAAGCCCCGCTGGTCAGATACCCTGTCTCCGGGTCAAAGGTCAGGCGGCTGATGCCTCCATTCACCGTCTCGCAGACCAGCAGCAGTGTACCATTCTCCTGCCACTGCAAATCGGTGATGGCGGTCTCCAGGCCGTCCCAGTCCTGAAGGTCATACATCTGGCCGCTGGAGCCTTTGCGAGGCTTCTGCCAGCCCACGCCGAACTCTGTGGGCGTCTCCGTCAGTATGGCGTCCCACTCACCGTCGGTAGACCAGATCCGGTAACGGGCGCCGTTGCCCGCCAGGCGGGCCGCTGTCAGCTCCCGTACCTTGGCTATCGCGCTGGGCAGCGCCGCCCCCTCCGGCACCAACAGCGTCTTTTCACTGTGGTAGCGTTCCGTGTTCTCCCAGTCGGCGCCGTTGGAGAGGTGCAGGTCCTCGCCGTCGGTGACCACATAGGCGTATCGCCGTTCCGTGATGTCCCCGTTCTGCCGCATCCGCCAAAGGAAGTGGCCGTTTTCGTAGATGGTGTCCGTCACCATGGGCGTCCCCTCGCCGTAGTCCTGTACCACCCGCAGCTGACAGGGAATGTTCAAGCCCACCTTGCGCAGAAATGTCCCGATGGCGGCCTCGTTTTCTCCGCCGCTCCAGGTAAACACGACATCGTTTTCCGAGGCAACGGCGGCGCCGTAGCCTCCGGGCAGCTCCTCCAGCGGGCCAAAGCCGTAGGGGGTATCCGCTGAGATGGGCGCGTCTGCGGAGACGGTGAACTCTGCGGCACACGTCTTTTCGTCCGCCTCCTTGATGATACGGAAATGACCTCCGGTGAAAAGCGAAGTATCATAGGCGGAGAGATTGCAGGCAAAGGCCATGCTCTCCCCTGTCGGGATCACATATTCGATGGCCGTCCAGCCAACGTTCTCTTTCAGTTCCAGCTGGTACCAGGAGAACTCTCCGCCGCTGTCCATATCCCGCTCCAGCCGGAACTCCGAGCCGGTGGTCACCGTCTCATCGCTGTTGTTCTCCAGAACCACATACACTGTGGTGTCCAGGGAGGCGTAGGCGGGCCACTCCGTGGTCAAGACCAGATCTTCGTCCATCTGGACACCGCGCACCTCTGTCAGCGGCAGGCTGTCCTCCGGCCCTCCGCTGGATTTGACGGGAGTTTCCCCGGACCCGCCGCAGCCGGACAAAGACAGCAGCAGCGACAGGGCTGTCAGCATCGTAAAGATTCGTTTCACCGTCATCACCTCTTACTTTCTTAGGCGGAAAAATCCGCCAAAAAGTTCCCGGCAAACTGTACAAATCCAAAACAAAATTTTCTGGTGCCTTCCTGATTGCATTTTAACAGGTTTTCCGGTAAAATACAAGTACAAGCAAAGATGGATAGCTGCAACGAAGTGCTGCGCGCACGGGCTGACACCTATCTTCCTTTGCGTCGACAGGTGTTTCAAGCCGCGGGAGGCTTGAGGCGCCTTTTCTTTTTATCTGGATTCATCAAGATTTTTTGAAGAATGTATGAGGAGGTTTTCGTATGATTCTGCTGGCAAATGGCAAGCTTATCACCCGAGATCCGGATGGCGTTGGATATCTGCCGGACGGCGGCGTCGTCACCGACGGCGGAAAGATCGTGGAGGTTGGCTCCACTGCCGATCTGAAGGCCAAGTATCCCCAGGCGGAGTTCGTGGACGCCAGGGGGGGCGTCATCATGCCCGGCCTGATCAACGCCCACACCCACATCTACTCCGCCTTGGCCCGGGGGTTGAGCATTGTCGGCAACAACCCCACCAACTTCTACGAGGTGCTGGACGGCACCTGGTGGGCCATCGACCGGAATCTGGACCTGGAAGCCACAAAAGCCTCCGCCCAGGCTCTGGTGATTGACAGCATCAAGCAGGGTGTCACCACCATCTTCGACCACCACGCCTCTTTCTGCGAGATCCCCGGCTCCTGATGAAGATCGCCGAGGTCACCAAGGAGTTCGGCATGCGGGCCAGCCTGTGCTACGAGGTCAGTGACCGGGACGGCGAGGAAAAATCTCTTCAGTCCGTCCAGGAGAACAAGGACTTCATCGACTACTGCGAAAAGAACCCCGACCCCATGCTGAAGGCCATGTTCGGCGGCCACGCCCTGTTCACCATCTCTGACCAGACCTTTGACCGGATGAATGCCGCCAATAACGGCCGGGTGGGCTACCATATCCACGTGTCCGAGGGCATGAACGACGTGTACGACAGCCTGCAGAACTACGGCCGCCGCCCGGTCCAGCGGCTCCAGGACCACGGCATTCTGGGTCCCAAGACCATTCTGGGCCACTGCATCCATGTGAACACCGCTGAGATGGATATCATCAAGGCCACCGACACCATGTGCGTTAACAATCCCGAGTCCAATATGGGCAACGCCGTGGGCATCTCCCCCGTCCTGCAGCTCTACAAGAAGGGCATCCTCATCGGCATGGGCACCGACGCTTACACCAACGACATGCTGGAATCCCTGAAGGTGGCCCTGTGCTCCCAGCGGCACAACGCCTGCCTCCCCAATGTCGCTTGGTGTGAGGTCACCGACATGCTGTTCAAGAACAACGCCAAGATGGCGGAGCGGTGCGGTTTCCCCACCCTGGGCGTGCTGAAGCCCGGTGCGGCGGCGGATGTCATCGTCATGGATTACAAACCCTATACCCCGTTCTCCGACGCCAACATCGACGGCCACATGATCTTCGGCATGACGGGCCGTCAGTGCCAGACCACCATGATCAACGGTAAAATTCTGATGAAGGACCGGGTTTTGACCGAGATCGACGAGGAGGCTGTCAACGCCCACATTCTGGAGAGCAGCAAGCGCCTGTGGGGCCGGCTGAACCACTGCGAGTATTAAAGTATTCAAGGGGGAGCAGGCTCCCCCTTGAGAATCCCCCACCACCAGTCTGCGGACTGGTGTGTGCGCCCCAAGGGCGCACGGGTCAAAGTATTTTTGCCACGCACATGTCGCGGCAAAAATGATTCAAATCAATTCCGCCTGTGGCGGAATGAGTAGGAGTTTTGAGGAGGAAATTGAGATATGTCTGAACTGATGACCCCCATTCCCTTCCGGGAATTGATGACCTGGATTACCACCGAATACCAGCGGGACGGCTCCGTGTTCGGCGTCCATAAGCCCTATAGGGCAGGCGTGAAGAAGCTGCCTATCTTCGGCGAGACCATTGAGACCCCCTTCGGCCCCGCCGCCGGTCCCAACACCCAGCTGGCCCAGAACATCATTGCCGGCTACTTTGGCGGCGCCCGGTTCTTCGAGCTGAAGACCGTCCAGAAGATGGACGGTGCCGAACTGGCCGCCTGCATCAACCGCCCCTGCATCCTGGCGGAGGACGAGTGCTACAACTGCGAGTGGTCCACCGAGCTGTATGTCCAGCAGGCCTTTGAGGAGTATGTGAAGGCCTGGTGTGCCCTGAAGATCATGAGCAAGGTCTATGGCCTGGGCGACCCCAACGGTTTCGTATTCAACATGTCCGTGGGCTACGACCTGGCGGGCATCCAGGGCGAGAAGATCGACAGCTTCCTGAACGGCATGATCGACGCCGGCAAGATCCCCATCTTCCAGGAGTGCATCCGGGTCCTGAAGGAGTTCTTCCCCAAGGAGAGCGCCTACATCGACACCATCTCCCCCCACATCTCCGGCAGCGTGACGGTCTCCACTCTCCATGGCTGCCCGCCGGACGAGATCGAGCGCATCGCCTCTTATCTCATTGAGAAGAAGCATCTGCACACGTTTGTCAAGTGCAATCCCACTATCCTAGGCTACGAGACCGCCCGGTCCATTCTGGATGAGATGGGCTACGACTACATCGCCTTCGATGACCACCACTTCAAGGAGGACCTCCAGTACGAGGACGCCGTGCCAATGTTCCACCGCCTGCAGGCTCTGGCGGAGAAACACGGCTTGGAATTCGGCCTGAAGCTCTCCAACACCTTCCCCGTTGACGTGAAAGCCGGAGAACTGCCCAGTGAGGAAATGTATATGGCTGGAAAGAGCCTGTTCCCCCTGACCACCACCATGGCCGCCCGCATCTCCAAGGAATTTGGCGGCAGGCTGCGCATTTCCTACGCCGGCGGCGCCGACGCCTTCAACATCGACAAGCTGTTCGCCTGCGGCATCTGGCCCATCACCATGGCCACCACCGAGCTGAAGCCCGGCGGCTACCAGCGGTTCGTCCAGATCGGCGACAAGCTGGACGCTATGGACTTCAAGCCCTTCACCGGCGTGGATGTGGGCGCCATCGAGGCCCTGGCCCTGTCCGCCCGGTCCGACAAATACCATGTGAAGGACATCAAGCCTCTGCCCCGGCGGAAGCTGTGGGAGAAGGTTCCCCTGATCGACTGCTTCACCGCGCCCTGCAAGGGCGGCTGCCCCATCCAGCAGGATATCCCTGAGTATATCGAGCTGTGCCGCAAGGGGCAGTATGAGTCCGCCCTGCGGCTGATTACGGAGAAGAATCCTCTTCCCTTCATCACAGGCACCATCTGCGCCCATCGCTGCCAGACTAAGTGCACCCGTAATTACTATGACCGGTCCGTGCAGATTCGCTCCACCAAGCTGGTGGCCGCTGAAAAGGGCTACGACAGCTTCATGGCCAAGCTCAAGCCTCCCATTCCCGCCAAGACCAGCACCAAGGTCGCCGTCATCGGCGGCGGCCCCACCGGTATGTCCGCCGCCTACTTCCTGGGCCGGGCCGGCATCTCCGTCACCATCTTCGAGAGAGCTGACTGCCTGGGCGGCGTGGTCCGTCAGGTCATTCCCTCCTTCCGTATCTCTGATGACGCCATCGACAATGATGTGGCGCTGATGTTCAAGATGGGCGTGCAGGTACGCCTGAACACGCCCGCCCCCTCCGTGGCTGAGCTGAAGGCCCAGGGCTACACCCACATTTTCTTCGCCGTGGGCGCCTGGAAAGCCGGACGGCTGGACATTCCCGGCAATGTGGTGCCCGTCATCAGCTGGCTGAAGGACCTGAAGGCCGGCAAGGAAGTCTCCCTGGGCCATGTGGCGGTCGTCGGCGGCGGCAACACCGCCATGGATGCCGCCCGTGTAGCCCTCCGGGCCGGAGCAAAGTCCTCCACTCTCGTCTACCGCCGCACCAAGAAGTATATGCCCGCTGACGCCGAGGAACTGGAGCTGGCCATTGCCGACGGCGTACAGTTCCTGGAGCTGGTGGCGCCTGTGGAGCAGAAGGACGGCGTGCTGAAGTGCGAGAAGATGAAGCTGGGTGAGCCGGATGAGAAGGGCCGCCGCAAGCCCGTCCCCACCGGCGAGTTCGTGGAGATTCCCTGCGACACCGTCATCTCCGCCGTGGGCGAAAAGGTGGAGTCCGAACTGTTCACCGCCAACGGCATCCAGGTGGACACCAAGGGCATCCCAGATTTCAAGACCAACATCCCTGGCGTCTATGTAGGCGGCGACGCCATGCGGGGCCCCGCCACCGTGGTGGAGGGTATCGCCGACGCTCAAGGCTTCGCCAACGCCGTCCTCGGCGAGGCTTACAAGTTCGCCATCCCCGGCCATGCCAAGGCCACCCGGGAGGCCGCCATCGCCAAGAAGGGCATCCTCTGCGAGTCCGCCAAGTGCGAGGGCGACCGCTGCCTGACCTGCAACGTCGTCTGCCAGGTCTGTGCCGATGTGTGCCCCAACCGGGCCAACGTGGTCATCGAGCTGCCTGACGGCCGTCACCAGATCCTGCATGTGGACCGGATGTGCAACGAGTGCGGCAACTGCGCCATCTTCTGCCCCTATGACTCCGCTCCCTACCGTGACAAGTTCACCCTGTTCCTGACCCGGGAGGGCTTTGACGAGAGTGTGAGGAACTCCGGCTTCCTTCCTCTGGGCGGCCACAGGGTGCTGGTTCGCCTGAACGGCAAAGTCTTTGAGGCCGACCTGGACGCCAAGAACGACCTTCCTGCCGATGTGGAGGTATTCATTCTCACCGTCCTCACCAAGTACGCCTATCTGCTGGGATAAGATACCGATAAAAACCGGGGAGCCGTGTCGGCTCCCCGGTTTTTATTGCATGGCGTCCAGCAGTCTTTGGATGTCCTTTTGAATCAGCGGCGCCATGGAATCCTTGTAGTGGGCCGGGTCTATGTTCTCTACCCGTTGGCGAATAGCAGGCCACAATTCTCTCTTGTACGGCACCACATCCAGCAGCGCCGCCAGGGCCTGCCGCACCGCTGTTGGCTTTTCATCCTCCAAAATCGCAAGCGCCCGATCCAGATTCCGGTCAATGACGCCGCCCTCATCCCACCGGGCCTGCTTGCAGAAGAGACGGAATCCCCGGCATCGAACGGCCCAGGCCTTGTTGGAAACCAACTCCGCAAACTGCTCCGTGTAAGGGTACAGGTCGCTGCTCTCCTCTGAGAGATGTTCCAGCTCCAGCAGGGTGCCATAGCTCTGCTGGGTGTCTTTTGCCGTCAGCATGGACAGCAGAATGTTCAGATTCATTTCCTTCCGTCCCTCCTTTTTGCATCTTTACGCAGTCCTTTCCGCCATGAAACGCACAGCATGGCGGCTCCTGCAGCCGCTGTTTCCATCAGCAGCATGAACAGCCATCCCAAATCGTTGATCCTCAGGAATGTTCTGAAACTGCTGTATTCATGCCCAAAACCACGGACGCCGCCGGAAACAGCAGCAGCACAAACAGTCCCAGCAGAGACATACCCAGGATGATACCGCCTGCCAAGACGCCTCCCCGATTCTCTTTCGCCGGAGCGGTTTCCGCAGCGTGGCGGGACTCATCCTCATATTCGTCGTACAGCAGATAGTCCGCCGATACCTTGAACAGGCGGCTGATCTTCAGTAGATTGGGGCTGTCCGGCATGGCGGTACCCATCTCCCAGCGGGAAATGGCTTGTCGGGAGACCCCCAGGGCCTCCGCCAGTCCCTCCTGGGACAGGCCGTCCCGTTTCCGGAGCCGGAGCAGCTTTTCTCCAAATGTCATGGTGTCTCCCTCCTCTTTCTGCTTCCATCATAGCAAAGCCGCCGGAAAAAGTCCACTCCGGCGGTATGTCAATTCCGCAACTGAACGCAGCATCTCCGCCTCATTCTGTTGCCGTCAATTTTTCTCTTCTCTTACAGTAATTTTGCCCTGCACAGTACGCTTACACCCTTTTCGACCTCACGGCCGGAAACCGTCAGATGACGTTTCTTCAGAAAATGCGAACCTCCTGTTATAAACGAAGCTCCGGTATCATTTGATACCGGAGCTTTCGCTATTACGAAAACTCGTAATCCACGGCCACCCGGTCCTCCCGGATGGATTTGCACAGGGCGGATACTGCCTTATGCCGGGGATCGTTTTTGTAGGCCTCCAGATCCTCTAAAGAGCGGAACTCAGACACCAGCACGGCGTCGTAGTTACCCGGCACCACATTCACCGCCACCTCGGATTTCAGCAGCTGGGGAATAACCCCCTGCAGACCCTGCAGACCCTGGAGGAACTGTTCCTGCTCTCGCTCCGTGCCGGGGCGGAATTTCCACATTACAATATGTCTGATCATGCTCCTTGTGTTCTCCCCTGATAAGCTTTGATACCCAGGGCCAGCAAATCCATGGCCCGCTCCAGATCCGCCTGCTTCAGCACATAGGCAATCCGAATCTCATTCTTTCCCTTGCCGGGAGTTCCGTAGAACTGCTCGCCGGGAGCGAACATCAGCGTATCTCCGTGGTCCTCGAAATCCGTCAGGAGCCACTTCTGGAATGCGTCGGCATCATCCACGGGGATTTTCGCCATCAGGTAGAAAGCACCCTCCGGACATTTACAGACCACGCCGGGAATCTTGCTCAGCTTTTCCATGACGGTATCCCGGCGGTGGTGATACTCCTCCTTCTGAGCTGCGAAATAGGAAGGGCCGGCAGAATACAGCGCGGCGGCACCCAGCTGATCCAGAGTGGAACAGCACAGACGGCCCTGACAGACTTTCATGGCCTGCCCGATCAGCTCCTTGTTCCGGGAGATCAGAGCGCCGATGCGGGCGCCGCAGGCGGAGAACCGCTTGGAGATGGAGTCGATAATAATTACGTTCTGGGCCACATCGGGGAATTCCGCCAAACTGACGATCTTCTCGCCGCCGTAGACGAACTCCCGGTACACCTCGTCCGCGATGACATAGAGCTTGTGCTCCTTGGCCACATCCGCGATCATCCGGGTGGCCTCCGGGGTCAGGATGGCGCCGGTGGGATTGCCGGGATTGGTGATAAGGATAGCCTTGGTCTTCGGCGTGATCTCCGCCTCGATGCGGGCACGGTCACCGTAGAAGAAGCCCTCCTCCGAAGAGGTGGGAATAGGATGAATCACACCGCCGGCCAGCCGAGTGAAGGTGTTGTAGTTAGGATAGAAGGGTTCCGGGATCAGCACCTCGTCTCCCTCATCCAGGATGCACTGGAGAGCGATCTGCAGCGCCTCGCTGCCGCCGTTGGTGGCCAGAATGTCGCCGGTGTCCAGGTCAATCCCCAATCCCCGGTAATAGCCACGGACGGACTCCACATATTCCGGAATGCCGCCTGAGGGCGCGTAAGCCAGAACAGGATCGTGAAAATTCTGAATGGCCTCAAAGAACTCCTTGGGCGTCTCGATGTCCGGCTGTCCGATATTCAGATGGTAAATCTTGCGGCCCCGGGCTTCCGCCTCCACCGCATAGGGATGGAACTTGCGGATGGGGGACAGATTACAGCTCTCGATCTTTTTTGAAAATCTCATAATTTATAATCTCCTCGGCCAAAATTGAATTGCTGATATATGAAAATACAGCGCATTGATATGTAAGCACTGTGCCTTTTGGAAGAACTTCCGAAAAAATCAAAATAAAAACGCCCCTGACAACTGTCAGGGGCGAAAAAATCTTTCCACGGTACCACCCTGATCTGTCCCCACAGGGGACATCTCATGCCATCCGATAACGTGGATGAACCGTTCCGCTCCTCGCGGACCGCTCCGAAGCGGCTACTCTGCGGCGTTGGCTGAGGGTTTGCACCTGTCCCCTCTCTCTGAAAGCCGGTCTCGCGGAGCTGACTTCATCATCGCTTGTAATTCTCTATTATACGAGTTTCCGCGGATTTGTCAAGACGGAGATTTTTGAAAGAGCCGCCTTACGGCTCACTGCCCTCCTGTACAGATGGGGGCTCCGGGAACTCCGCTCCGCCTCCCATCTGCATCTCCTGCCACCGCTCCCGGGTGATCAGAAGCTGCCGGGGCTTGGAGCCCTCAAAAGGCCCCACGATGCCCCTTTCCTCCATCTGATCCACAAGGCGGGCGGCTCGGGAATAGCCCAGCTTCAGCCGGCGCTGGAGCATGGAAACAGAGGCCTGCCCCGTCTCCAACACCACATCCACGGCGGCGGGCAGCAGCTCGTCTCCGTCGTCAGCGGAAGTATCGGCAGGAGCGGAACCTCCTCCGCTCTTTCCGCCCTTCTCCCGTTCCTGAACGGATTCCTCGATTTTCTGGATAACCTCGTCATCATAGTGGGCCTCGCCAGTCTGCTTGACGAATTCCACCACCCGTTCAATCTCCTCCGGGGAGATGAAGCAGCCCTGGACACGGATGGGCTTTCCGGCGCCCAGAGGAGCGTAAAGCATATCTCCTTTACCAACCAGTTTCTCCGCGCCGGTGGTGTCCAGAATGATCCGGGATTCCAGTGAGGATGCCACGGCAAAGGCGATACGGGAGGGGATGTTGGCCTTCATCAATCCGGTGATGACATCGGCGGAGGGTCGCTGGGTGGCGATGACCAGGTGGACGCCGGCGGCACGCCCCATCTGGGCCACGCGGCAGATGGACTCCTCCACCTCTTTCGCCGCCACCAGCATCAAATCCGCCAGCTCGTCGATAACCACCACCACGGAGGCCATATGCTCCAATTCATCAGTGGTCTTGGCCAGGGCGTTATAACCGGCCAGATCCTTGACATTGTGTTCGGAGAACAGCTTGTACCGCTTCATCATCTCGAACACGGCCCACTGAAGGGCGCCGGCGGCCTTCTTTGGGTCTGTCACCACAGGAATCAGCAGATGAGGAATTCCGTTATAGGGGGCCAGCTCCACCATCTTGGGGTCCACCATGATGAACCGCACATCCTCCGGTGAGGACTTGTAAATCAGACTGATAATCAGCGAATTGGTGCAGACGGATTTACCGGAGCCAGTGGTGCCGGCAATCAGCACATGGGGCAGCTTGGCGATATTGCCCACGATACAGTTTCCTCCGATATCCTTACCCACCGCAAAGGCCACATTGGACTTGTGGGTGGCAAAGGCCTGGGATTCCAGCACGTCCCGGATCAGCACGGAGGTCACCTGCTTGTTGGGCACCTCAATGCCCACCACGGAGATTTTGTCCGGAATGGGGGCAATGCGGACGCCGGAAGCGCCCAGGGCCAAGGCGATGTCGTCGGCCAGGTTGGTGATCTTGCTGAGCTTGACGCCCTGATCCAGCACAAACTCATAGCGGGTGACAGACGGACCGTGGACAACCTCGCCGGGTTTGGCATCCACGCCGAAGCTGGCCAGAGTCTCCGTCAGACGGCGGGAGTTGTTCCGCAGCTCAGCGCCTACCTCGGCAAAGTTCCCGCTATGGTTTTCGTTGAGCAGCGTGATGGGCGGAAACTGGTAGAACCCCTCCCCTTCCGCTGTCATCTTTTGTGCGATCTCCTCTGTCACAGCGGCGGTGGCTGCCGCCACGTCGGCGGCGTTTTTCTTCCTGCTCTCCACAGGCGCGGGGCCTTCCGGCGCAGCTGGCCGGGAAACAGGCTGGGGCGCAGGGGCCTGGGATACTGCAGGCTGTGCCGGGGTCACGGTGGAGGCGTCAATAACAATGGGTGCCTCCGAATCCAACGGTGCGGACACCGGCTCCGGGATTGCAGCGGGTCCGTCATGCTCTGTCAGCAGCTGGTCTGGGGTTTTCACCTGTTCCGACTTGTGGCGGAAAAAACCGGTCAGCAGCCCCGGCTTTTTCTCCGGCTTCGGCACGTCATCCAGAGGGATATCAATCACCGGCCTGGGCTTGTCCGTCGCGGGCTCCCGCCGGGGCTCCTCAATGGGCACCATGCGGATCGGCTTCCGGGGCTCCGGTTCCGGCTCTTCCTCATACATAGGACGCTCCCGGTGCTTTTCAATCAAAGCCCCTACTGTCAGCCGGAAGGAGACCATCAGCAGCACCACAAACAGCGCCGTAAAGATGATGATGGAGGCCACTTTGGAAAATACGGCCACGGAGCCCTCCGCCAGGATACCGGAGACGGCTCCGCCGGCCTTCATCGCCGCACCGTCGGTCCACAGTGCCTTCAAAATGCCGATGGAGGACTGATACACATTTTGGCAGAGCACCATGTGTCCCAGTGCTCCCAGCAGAACCGGCAACAGCAGCGTGCAGGTCACCCGCAGCTGCACGGGCCGGCCATGGTGGAACAGCAAGATCACCGCCGCCAGCAGAAACGCCGGTCCCGTCAGCCAATATCCATAGCCGAACAGGCCCTTCAGCAGCAGGGCGAACCAGTCGATGAAAATGGCGGAAATGCCAAAGTAGCTCACCCCCACACACAGGGTCAGCACCAGCATCACAATCCCGGTTACCTCCCGGCGGATAGGCCGTTTGGCCGGCTGGCTGCTTTTGGAGGAACGGGTATTCTTCGAGGACCCGCTTCTGGATGAACCGGATGTGGATTTTTTTGTTGTGGATTTTTTGGAAGTGGTCGTAGCCACAGTGGGTACCTCCCGGATTGATATCATTGGTTTATCACTGGAAAATGCGGAGAATCAGCGTCAGTACGCCTGCTGCCTAACTATAGCAGGCAAACCGGCCGAATTGCTTGGTGTGGGCCTCCGGCCCCTGCCAAGCGCCGGATTTCATGACGCCGCTGCCGCGGCGGACACGCCTTCCGGCGTGCCAGACAAATTCGGCCTGTATCACTGGAAAATGCATAGAATCAGCGTCAGCACACCTGCCGCCCAGCAATAGTAGGCAAACCAGCCAAATTTGCCTTTGTCCGCGATCATACGCAGCAGGCGGATGCAGAAATAGCCCACCACGGCGGAGATGGCCACACCCACTAAGTACACAGGGACCTCACTCCACACGATGCCAGCCTCCACAGCGTCTTTCAAGCTTAGGATATTGGCGCCCAAAATGGCGGGGATGGACATCAAAAAGGAAAAGCGCACAGCAAATTTCCGGTCAAAGCCCCGGAAGCAGCCGGCTGTGATAGTTGTGCCGGACCGGGAGATGCCCGGGCAGGTGGCCACGGCCTGTGCCACACCCACCAGCAGCGCGTCCAGCATGGTAGCGCTCTTCTCCGTCTTGCGGCCCTTGTGAACCCGGTCACTGGCGAACAGAAGGCAGCCGGTCAGCAGCAGCGCCGCGCCCACAAACAGCAGATTCTCCGACATAGACTCAATCTGATCCTTGATAGGCAGGATCAAAAACAGGGGCAGCGTGCCCACAATGATCAGCAGGATCATCCGCCGGGCAGGCGGCACAGGGTTGGGCGTGGTGCCGTGGAACAGATCTCCCAGGCCCTGAAAGAACTCCACAATGATCTCTTTGATCTCATCCCAATAGGCCACAAACACTGCCACCAGTGTGCCCAGATGTAGCAGGACATCGAAAAACGGGGGAATATCCTCCGTATGGAAAGAACTCAGCAGATGCTCCGCGATCGCCAGATGTCCTGAGCTGGAGATGGGAAGGAACTCAGCCACTCCCTGGATCAGTCCCAATATAATGGATGACAACAGAGACACAGTCTCACACTCCTAAAATTTTATATGAAGTCAGTATAGCACGGTTCTTATTTAAATTCCAGTCATATTTGGGAAGAAGCCTGCGGAACAGAAAACGGAGACCGCCTTTTCAAACGATCTCCGTTTCCGTGGTTTTCTCAATCCTGAGTCAGCTTTTCCAGCGCGGCGGCAGCGGCGGACTGCTCCGCCTCTTTTTTGCTGTGGCCGATTCCGGTTCCAATGAGTTCGCCGTTCAGCCGAACCTCCGCCGCGAAGGTCTTGTTGTGGTCCGGTCCCTGTTCTCCTACCATGTGATAGGATAGCTCCTGATTGGCCTGGCGCTGCACCAGCTCCTGTAGGGCGGTCTTATAGTCCTTCCGCCGCTCCTCCACGGCCTCTTCCTTTTCAGCCTCCAGCAGCACATGGTGAATCAGGGCCGAGGCGGCGCCGATGCCGCCGTCCAGATAGACCGCCGCAAACACCGCCTCCGTAGCGTCCGCCAGGATAGAGGTGCGGTTGCGGCCGCCTCCGGCCTCCTCGCCCTTCCCCAGCTTCAGATACTTTCCCAGCTCCAGCTTTTGTGCCACCTCATAGAGGCTCTGTTCGCAGACCAGAGCAGCACGGATGCGGGTCAGGTCTCCCTCCGGCAGATCCGGATGCTGCAGAAAGAGGAATTCCGCCGTGACAAAGCCCAGTACGGAATCGCCTAAAAACTCCAGCCGCTCATTGCTGTTCAGGTGGGCGCTCCGGTGCTCGTTGGCATAGGAGCTGTGGTTCAGTGCCTCTTTGAGGAACCGCCGGTCCCGGAATTTGTAATTCAGTTTTTGCTCCAGTCCCTCCATGGCCTGTCCTTTCTGACAAGGAGCCCCGCCGTCAGCGGGGCTCCCCAGCAATTGTTAATCGTTCATCTTGCCCGCAATATAGCGGACAGCGTCTCCAACGGTTTTCAGCTCCGGCAGGTCGACCTCCTGGATCTCTCCCACGTCGAACTCCTCCTCCATGGCCATGACCAACTCCACCAGATCCACGGAATCCGCTCCCAGATCATCCTCAAAAGAGGTGTTCATGGTCACTTCGTCTGGCTCTTTGGCAAACTGCTCCGCCACCAAATCCTGCAAAACCTTAAATACATCTTCCATTGACATTTGCTTGCTCACTCCTTACGGAATCTTTGGGCCGGTTTCCTCGGCGCCCATTTCTAACTGTGGGTATCATACGGCAATTCCTGCCGCTCTGTCAATAGGAAATCAGTCTTTTTCCCCACCGGAGGTCACTTTCATATAGGCGATATTGTCCTGAATATCCTGGATAAAGCCGCTGGCGGCAAAGTCGCGGGCCTGCCGGACAGCATTGTAAACAGCCCTTGCGTCGGAGGAGCCATGGGCCTTGATGACAGGCTTGGTGATGCCCAGGAAGGGCGTGCCTCCGATCTCACTGGGATCCATCAGCTTCTTGAAATTGTCCATTTCCTTCTTCACCAGCACCGCTGACAGCTTGGTTCTGGTGCCGGAGAGGAACATCTTTTTCAGCTCCTTACTCAGGAACTTGGCCGTGCCCTCCATGCTCTTGAGCATGACATTGCCGGTAAAGCCGTCGGCTACCACCACGTCGGCTCCGCCCATCATGGCATCCGTGGCCTCAATGTTGCCGGTAAAGTTCACTCTACCCGCCTCTCTGGCGGCCTGCAGAGCCGCATAGGCCTCGTGGCGCAGGGCATCGCCCTTCTCTGACTCTGCGCCGATATTCAGCAAGGCCACCCGGGGATTCTCAATGCCCATCATCCGCTTGGCATAGAAGCTGCCCAGATAGGCGAACTGCAGCAGGTACTCCGCCGTGCACTCGGCATTGGCGCCGCAGTCGCACAGCACAAAGTGGCCGTTCAGACAGGGCACCTGGGGGGCCATGGCGGCCCGGCGGATTCCCCGAATGCGCTTGGTCACCAGCGTGGCGCCGGAGAGCAGGGCCCCGGTGGAACCAGCGGACACAAAAGCGTCTCCCGCCCCGTCCCGCAGCAGCGTCAGACCCACGGTCAGAGAGGAGTCCTTCTTCTGCTTAAAGGCAAAGGCCGGGTCATCGGCAATCTCCACCACCTCCGTGGCGTTGTGGATCTCCACGCCAACGGGCAGGGTCTTCTCTCCGCAAGCATCCACAGCCTTCAGAATCTCCTCCGTCCGGCCCACCAGCATAACCTTTACATCCAGCTCTCTGGCCGCGTCCAAGGCACCCTGTACAATGGCCCGGGGCGCGTTGTCGCCGCCCATGGCGTCTACAATGATCTTCATTTCAGCACCTCATCTTTCAGCTGGTCAATAATGGCCAGCGACCGTGCCGACAGCTCGGCGTTTTTATTTCTCTTACCCTTCACCCGATGGTCCAGGGGCGGGATAATGCCGAAGTTGATATTCATGGGCTGGAACACCGTGACGGAGGGATTGCTGACATACAGCCCCAGGGCGCCGATGGCAGTCTCCTGGGGGAAGTCGATGGAGGCTTGTCCCCGCAGCCGCCGGGCGGTTTCCACGCCCACCAGGAAGCCGCTGGCGGCAGACTCCACATAGCCCTCCACACCGGTCATCTGTCCGGCGAAGGAGATCCGGGGATCGCTTTTCAACCGGTAATACCGGTCCAGCAGCCTGGGGGAATCCAGGAACGTATTGCGGTGCATGACACCGTAACGCAGGAACTCCGCGTCGTGGAGGGCGGGAATCATGGAGAACACCCGCCGCTGCTCCGGGAAGCGCAGATGGGTCTGGAAACCCACCAGATTATACACCGTGCCATCGGAATTGTCCCGCCGCAGCTGTACCACAGCATAGGGCTCCCTCCCCGTCCGGGGATCCTTCAGTCCACGGGGCTTCAGGGGGCCGTAGCACAGGGTATCGTGGCCCCGGCGGGCCATGACCTCCACGGGCATACATCCCTCAAAGACCATCTTGTCCTCAAAGCCGTGAACCTCCGCCTCCTGGGCTGTGGTCAGGGCATTCCAGAAGGCATCGTACTCCTCCTCGGTCATGGGGCAGTTGACATAATCCGCCGTCCCCCGGTCGTACCGGGAGCCGAACCAGGCCTTGTCCATATCCACGCTGTCGGCGGACACCAGGGGTGCCGCCGCGTCAAAGAAATGCAGATCCGAGTGCTCCCCCAGCAGTGCCTGGAGACGTTCCGCCAGGGTGTCGGAGGTCAGGGGGCCGGAGGCCACTACCACGGTGCCCTCCTTCGGAAGCTCTGTCACCTCTTCCTCCACCACGGTGATGCGGGGATGGCTCTTGATCTTCTCTGTCACCATGCGGGCAAATCCATGGCGGTCCACCGCCAAAGCACCGCCTGCCTCTACACGGGTGGCGTCGGCGCAGGACAAAATCAGGCTGTCCAGACGGCGCAGTTCCTCTTTCAGCAGACCCACCGCGTTTTCCAGCTGATCGCTGCGCAGGGAGTTGGAGCAGCACAGCTCCGCGAAATCATCGGTAACATGAGCGGGAGTGCGCTTGATGGGCTTCATCTCCCGCAGCGTCACGTCGATGCCCCTCTGTGCCAGCTGCCAAGCGCACTCACTGCCGGCCAGGCCGGCACCAATGACGGTTACTTCCATGTGTTCTCGTCCTTCTTTGTAGAGTAATTCCGACGCCGGGAACCCCATGGGCGTCAGGTCTCCGCTTTCTTTGCAGTCTTTCCCGCGGCGGCCTTTTTCGCAACCTTGGCTTTCTTCTCCGCAGCGGTCTTCTTGGCAGCGGTGGCTTTCTTTGGAGCCGCCGTCTTCCGAGCAGCGGTTTTCTTCACAGTCTTGTTCTCCGTCTGCTCCGCGAGGGCTTTTTCCGCCGGCTCCACGGGAGCATCGTCCTTCTGCTCCCCCGCCGCGCTTTTCCGGGGATAGCCCCGCTTCTCCTCCGGCAGGAAATTGGAGCAGGCCGGGTTGATGCAGAAGGGCTTTTTGAAACCCTTGCCGGACTTTTTGAACATAGTCTGGCCGCACACCGGGCAGTCATCCTTGGTGGGAACATCCCAGCTCATAAAGTCGCAGCGGGTCTCCTCGTCCTTGCTGTTCAAATGCTCGCAGCAGTAGTAGGTGTACTGCTTGTTGGTCTTTTTGCTGGTGCCGGTGCGCTTCATCAGCCGTCCGCCGCACTTGGGGCAGCGGCCCGGCATCTCTACCACCAGGGGCATGGTGAAGCTGCACTCCGGATAGCCGGGACAGGCCAGAAAGCGGCCAAACCGCCCGGACTTCACCACCAGATTCCGCCCACACTGTGGGCAGATCTCTTCGCTAACCTCGTCAGGCACCTTGATACGGGTGCCCTCCAGATCCTTTTCCGCCTGCTTGAGATTCTGGTCAAAGTCTGTATAGAAATCCCGCAGTACCTCTTTCCAGGGAGTCGTCCCCTCTTCCACGGAGTCCAGACGCTGCTCCATATTGGCGGTGAATTTGGTGTCGGCGATGTCCTTGAATTTTTCCTTCATCAGCGCCGTCACCACCCGGCCCAGATTGGTGATCTTCAAATATTTTCCCTCTTTGATCACATACTCCCGGTCGATGATAGTGGACACAGTGGGAGCGTAGGTAGAGGGACGGCCAATGCCCTGTTCCTCCATGGCCCGGATAAGGGTGGCGTCGGTATAGTGGGCGGGAGGCTGGGTGAAATGCTGGTCCTTGGAAAAGTCCTTCAGCGTCAGGACCTCACCTTCCTGCAAAGCCGGCAGCGGTGATTCCTTCTCCTCCTTCTCTTCGTCCTTCCCCTCCTCATACACAGCGGTGTAGCCGGAGAATTTCAAGCTGGAGGAGCTGGCACGAAAGCTGTGTCCAGCGGCGTCAATTTCCACGGAGACGCTGTCATAGACAGCGTTGGACATCTGGCAGGCCACAAAGCGGCTCCACACCAGACGGTACAGGCGGTACTGCTCACCGGTCAGGGATTTCTTCACCATCTCCGGCGTCAGCTCCACATTGCTGGGGCGGATGGCCTCATGGGCGTCCTGAGCGTTGGCCTTGGCCTTGTAACGGTTGGGCTTGGCGGGTGCGTATTCCTTGCCATAACGGGAGCCGATAAAGGAGCGGGCGGCCGCGATGGCCTCCTCACTGAGGCGGAGAGAGTCGGTACGCATATAGGTGATCAGGCCTACGGTGCCCTCCCCCTCGATATCCACGCCCTCATAGAGCTGCTGGGCGATAGCCATGGTGCGGCGGGGGGTCATGGAGAGCTTCCGGGACGCCTCCTGCTGCATGGTGGACGTGGTGAAGGGGGGCGACGGAGAGCGCTGCTTATCGGTGCGCTTCACGGATTTGACGGAGAACACGGCGTTTTCCGTCTCCCGCACCACAGCGTCCACAGCCTCAGCGGACTTCAGTTCCGCTTTCTTGCCGTTCTTACCGTGGTAATGCGCGGAGAATACTGTCTTTTTCAGATCATCCCCCTGAAGCTTGGCGTCCAGGGTCCAGTACTCCTCGGGCTGGAAGGACTCGATCTCCCGCTCCCGGTCATCCACCATGCGGGTGGCCACAGACTGAACCCGCCCCGCGGACAGACCCCGGCGGATCTTCTTCCACAGCAGGGGCGACAGCTCATAGCCCACAATGCGGTCCAGGATGCGGCGGGCCTGCTGGGCGTCCACCAGATTTTGATCGATGTCCCGAGGCTCCTGAATACTCTCCTGCACCACATTTTTGGTAATCTCGTTGAAAGTAACCCGCTTTGTTTTTTCATCCGGCAGGTTCAGCAAAGTTTTCAGATGCCAGGAAATGGCCTCTCCCTCCCGGTCCGGGTCGGTTGCGAGATACACGGTATCGGCGGCTTCTGCGGATTTCTTCAGGTCGCCGATGATATCCTCCTTGCCCTTGATAGGCTTATAGACAGGTTCAAAATCGTTCTCCAGATCCACGCCCAGGGTGCTTTTGGGCAGATCCCGCAGGTGTCCCATGCAGGCCTTGACCTCAAAATCCTTCCCCAGGTATTTTCCGATGGTTTTAGCTTTCGCGGGAGACTCCACGATCACCAGGCTGTGTTTTGCCATAGTTACCTCCATAGTCAGGAGGGGATACATCCCTCCTGATAATTCCCCGTCCCTTACAATTGGGGCAGGGCTTACTCTCAATCCGTCAACAGGACGTTCCGGACATAGCGCTTGCCGGCCGACTGCAGCACATATTGGTCGATCTCCAACAGTGTCAGGGCCGACAGCACCCGCCTGGCGGGAAGCTGGGTGGCCTCAATCAGGTCGTCCACCTGCATAGGGTCGTCCGTCAGGGTCCGCAGGATGCGGATCTGATCCTCCGTCAGTGCCGCGCCGTCCTTGGACAGGCTCAGCAGCTCCGGCAGCTTTTTCGCCGGCTCCTGGTTCTGTTCCGTCCGGCTCTGGTAGCCGGGAATCTTAGGTGGCTCCCGGCGGGCGCTCTCTGCGCGCAGTTTACCCGGATATCTGCCATCATAATCCCGCAGAAGATCCCATCCGTCGGACACCAGACCGGCGCCGTCCCGGATCAGGCGGTTGCAGCCCCTGCTGGCGGGCGCGTCAATGGGCCCCGGGACGGCGTAGATGTCCCGGCTCTGCTCCAGCGCCGTCTCAGCGGTGATCAGCGCACCGCTGGATTCCGGCGCCTCCACCACCAGCGTGGCCAGGGAAAGTCCGGAGATGATGCGGTTGCGCGCCGGGAAATTCGTCTTGAGGGGCTCTGTCGCCGGCGGATACTCAGAGATCAGGGCGCCGACTGCCGCTACATCCTTATAGAGATACCGGTTTTCCGGTGGATAGACCACGTCCAGGCCGCAGCCCAGCACGCCGATTACGGTACCGCCGGAGCGCAGTGCGCCCTTTGCGGAGGCGGAGTCTACGCCTCTTGCCAGTCCGGTGACAACTACCCCGCCCGCGGCGGCTATCTGACCGCCCAGCTTTTCCGCGCAGGAAATGCCATAGGGCGTGCAGTTCCGGGTGCCCACCATGGCCACGGCCACCTCCTCATCGATGATGGGGAAGCGCCCCTGGATATACAGTAAGCAGGGCGGGTCATAAATATTCCGCAGGCGGACGGGATAATCCGCGTCCTGCAGCGTCAAAATCCGGAAACCCTGCCGCTGGCAGGCCTCCAGAACCTCCTCCGCCCGGGCCAGGCTCTTATCCTGCAGACGGTCCGCCTGCTCCCTGGAAATTCCCTCCGTCAGCAGAACCTCCTGCGGGTCTGCATAATAGATGTTGTCCGGGGAGCCGAAATGCTCCAAAAGTGCCAGGCGGGTCTGCCTCCGCAAGCCCTGCAGCTCTGTCAGCCAAAGCCAGTATTTCAGTGCTGCCACATCTCCCGCCCTCTTTCTCCTTCATTCAGCGCGTCCCCCGCGCCATCTCCCACAGAAGCGCCGCGGCGGCCGCGGCGGCATTGAGAGACTCGCAGTGGACGCTCATGGGAATTTTGATGGTTCGTGTGCAAAGCTCCAGCAGCTCCCGGGACAGGCCCTGTCCCTCGCTGCCAATGGCCACGGCGGCTCGGCTGTAGTCCACATCCCGGGCGTCCCGGGTGTCCTCCCGCAGGGCCGCGCCGTACAGCGGGATATCGCTGGCGTCCAGCAGCTCCTTCAGTCTCCCCGCCTCACAGCTCCATACCGGGCAGCGGAACACAGCCCCCATGGACGCCCGCACAGTCTTGGGACTGTACAGGTCGGCGCAGGCGTTCAACAGGAACAGGCCGTCCGCCCAGAAGGCGTCTGCCGTCCGCAGGATCGTGCCCACATTGCCGGGATCCTGTACGCCGTCCAGTACGATATAATGCTTCCCATCCAGTCGCTCCGGCAGTTCCTCCGCCGGCATAGCGCAGACCCCCAGCAGCCCCTGGGGCGTTTTAGCCGGGGAGACGGACTCCATGACGGACTCCGTCACCTGCACCACCCGCAGGCCCTCCGGAAGGTCCGGCAGATCTATTCCCTCCGTAAAAACCACTGTCCGCAGCAAATCGGACCGCCACAGCAGGGCCTCCCTCAGAAGCTTGGGGCTGTCGCACAGGAACTCGCCGCACCGGCGGCGGTAAGACGCGGAGGTGCCCAGCCTGCGCAGATGGGTACACAGAGAGTTTTGCCGGCTGGTGATACGCTCCATGAACATTTCTCCCTTTTCTCTGTCTTTTGACCGGCGGGTATCCTCCCAAGATTCCCGCCGCATACCGTTACAGCGGCCCTGCGCCAAGGCGCAAAGCCGCATCTGAGTTTAAATTTCTTTCTGTTCCGCCACAGGCGAAGCCCAGTTCTCTGTCCCACAGAGCGTTTCATATGGACCCCGGTTCTCCCGGGCGGGATGTCTCTTTTCGGTTTGTACTTATAATATAGGTACGCAAATTGCAATAACAAGTTGGACACCCCGTGGTAAAAACCTTGGTCACGGATGGAGCCGCAGGATCTATCCGTGAGCGAGGTTGCCGCAGCCGTCAGGCTGCGTAGACAGCGTCCAG
>Ga0129307_1000355_pt1 | contig 73560 bp, 63 predicted proteins | sample P1105metagenome_FD_94437 | JGI IMG/M metagenome (GOLD analysis project Ga0129307, IMG submission 94437) | Capybara group fecal microbial communities from Wisconsin, USA - P1105 metagenome | ecosystem: Host-associated > Mammals > Digestive system > Large intestine > Fecal | place: USA: Wisconsin...
CAAGGAAAAACTATGCTGGAAAAGTCCTGTTCAATATAGGCTTTCCTTGCAGGCAGCATAAAAAAGTAACGAGACAGTAAAAACCATCTCGTTACTAAGGTCTAACTTTTTGGGGTCACATCAATTTCTCATTTTTTCACAGCCCTTTTGTCCGTTTGCTCCAACCTGACCTTACTTGAACAGGTCTTTGATTTTGTTCAGGAAGCTCTTCTCTTCCGGATTGATGCTGCTTCCTCCGGCTTCGCCGAATTTCCGCAGCGCTTCTTTCTGGGCATCGCTGAGTCTCGTAGGGATCACCACTTTGATCCGGACCAGCTGGTCTCCCTTTTGGCCCGTCCGCAGGGATACGATCCCTTTCCCCTTCAGGCGCAGGATCTTATTGGGCTGGGTCCCTTCCGGGATCTTCACCTTCACCTTGCCATACAGGGTAGGTACCTCGATTTCCGCCCCCAAGGTCGCCTGGACGATGTTGATGGGCACTTCGCAGGTGACGGTGGTGCCTTCCCGTTCAAAGAACTTGTGGGGTTTCACATACAGGTACACATACAGATCCCCAGGGCGTCCGCCCCGGATCCCAGCTTCCCCTTCTCCGGCCACCCGCAGACGGGAACCATTGTCCACTCCGGCAGGGATCTTCACGGTCAGCACCCGTTTTTTCTTCACCCGGCCTGTGCCGTGGCAGTCCTTACAGGGATGGGTGACGATTTTCCCAGTCCCATGGCATTTGGGACAGGTCCGGACATTGACCACCTGGCCAAAGAGAGAATTCTGGGTGACCCGGATCTCCCCGGTCCCCTGGCAGTCCGGACAGGTCTCCGGCGTACTGCCGGGGGCAGCACCGGAACCATGACAAGTCTCACATTCCTCTTCCCGGTTCAAAGGCACTTTCTTTTCCGTACCAAAGGCCGCTTCTTCAAAGGTGATCTGGGTATCCATCCGCAGGTCGGCTCCCTGTCGGGGACCGTTGTCAGCCCGGCGGCCGGCGCCTCGTCCGGCACCTCCAAAGAACATATTGAAGATGTCGTCCATGCCTTCGCCGCTGAACCCCCCGAAGCCCTGGAACCCGCCCCCGAAGGGATTGCCGGCCCCAGCGCCAGCGCCAGGTCCTCCCCCGTTCTGGAAAGCGGCATGGCCGTACTGGTCATAGGCCGCTCTCTTCTGGGGATCACTGAGGACGCTGTAGGCTTCGTTGGCCTCTTTGAACTTATCCGCTGCTTCCGGATTGTCTTTGTTCAGGTCAGGGTGATACTTCCGGGCCAGTTTGTGGTAAGCCTTTTTCAGCTCGTCGGCTGTAGCGTCTTTGGAAACGCCCAGCACTTCATAGTAGTCTCTCTTCTCTGCCATCCGTATCTCCCTCTAGGAAAGCTTATTTCTTGTCGTCGTCCACGACTTCTGCATCCACTACATCGTCGTCGGCTTTCTTGCTTTCGGTCCCAGCATTGGCGCCTGCACCGGCATTGGCGTTGGCACCGGCAGCACCCTGGGCTGCGCCCTGGTTCTGCTTGTACAGTTCAGCGCTCAGTTCATACAAGGGTTTCTGCAGGGCTTCCGTATCGGCTTTGATCTTGTCGGTATCGTCGCCTTTCATGGTTTCCTTCAAGGTGCCGATGGCATCCTGGACCTTCTTGATCAGGTCGTCATGGCCCTTGCCGTTCATGTCTTTGATGGTCTTTTCTGCCTGGTAGATCAGGGTATCAGCCTGGTTCTTAGCTTCTACGGCTTCCTTCCGCTTCTTGTCGGCGGCTTCGTTGGCCTGGGCTTCCTTGACCATCTTATCCACTTCTTCCTTGCTCAGGCTGCCGGAAGAAGTGATGGTGATCTTCTGTTCCTTGCCGGTGCCCAGATCCTTGGCGCTGACGTTCACGATCCCGTTGGCATCGATATCGAAAGCCACTTCGATCTGCGGGATGCCCCGAGGAGCTGCCGGGATGCCGGACAGTTCGAAACGACCCAGGGTCTTGTTGTCTGCAGCCATTTCCCGTTCGCCCTGGAGGACATGGATATCCACAGAGGGCTGGTTATCAGTAGCCGTAGAGAATACCTGTTTCTTAGAAGTGGGGATGGTGGTGTTCCGGTCGATGATCTTGGTCATCACGCCGCCCATGGTTTCGATCCCCAGGGACAGAGGCGTCACATCCAGCAGCAGGACGTCTTTCACATCCCCAGCCAGCACGCCGGCCTGGATGGCAGCCCCTACAGCCACACATTCATCCGGGTTCACCCCATGAGCCGGTTCCTGTCCCATGGTCCGTTTGATGGCTTCCTGCACCGCAGGGATACGGGAAGAACCGCCTACCAGCAGGACCTTGTTGATGTCTTTCGGGGTCATGTTGGCGTCGCTCAGTGCCTTGTTGACGCAGACGATGGTCCGGTCTACCAGGTCGCTGGTCATTTCATCGAATTTGGCCCGGGTCAGATCCAGGTCCATATGGAGCGGGCCGTTAGGGCCTGCAGAGATGAAGGGCAGGTTGATGTTGGTGGTCAGCATGTTGGACAGTTCGATCTTGGCTTTTTCAGCCGCTTCACGGATCCGCTGCATGGCCATCTTGTCCCCGGTCAGGTCGATGCCATTCTGTTTCTTGAATTCATCGCACATCCAGTCCATGATGCGTTTATCGAAGTCATCGCCGCCCAGATGGGTATCCCCGTTGGTGGATTTCACTTCGAACACGCCGTCGCCCAGTTCCAAGATGGACACATCGAAGGTGCCGCCACCCAGGTCATAGACCAGGATGGTATGGTCGTCGGATTTGTCGATGCCGTAAGCCAGCGCTGCAGCCGTCGGTTCGTTGATGATCCGCTTTACATCCAGCCCGGCGATCCGGCCTGCATCCTTGGTGGCCTGCCGCTGGCTGTCGTTGAAGTAAGCCGGTACGGTGATGACGGCTTCGGTGACTTTTTCACCCAGATACCGTTCTGCATCGCCTTTCATCTTTTCCAGGATCATAGCGGAAATCTGTTCCGGCGTATAGCTCTTGCCATCAATGGTCACGGTGTATTTGGTGCCCATGTGCCGTTTGATGGAGCTGATGGTCCGTTCCGGGTTGGATACAGCCTGGCGTTTGGCCAATTGGCCTACCAGTCTTTCCCCGTTTTTCGTAAAGCCAACCACGGAAGGAGTCAGCCGGCCGCCTTCCTGGGTGGTGATAACCGTAGGTTCGCCGCCTTCCATCACAGCGACTACGGAGTTGGTGGTCCCTAAATCGATACCAATAATCTTAGACATAATGAATTCCTCCTGTCAAAACTGGAATTATCAATCGTTCAACACGTTATTTTCAATCGTTCCGGACGACCCGCACCTTGGAATGGCGGATCACGTCGTCCCCGATCTTGTAGCCCTTTTCCAGGACCAGATCGATGCTTTCATCCGGCAGGTCCGGATTGCTTCCCTGCATCACGGCTTCGTGGATTTGAGGATCGAAGGGTTTTCCCTGAGCGGGGATCTCTTCGATATGCAGGGTCTGGAGAGCCTTTTCGAACTGCTTGTGGATCATCTCCATGCCTTTCTTCAGGGCCTCTCCGTCTTTGCTGGCTTCCAGGCTGGCTTCCGCCCGCTCGAAGTTATCCAGCACCTTCAAAAATTCCCGGGCCACCTGTCCGGTCACATACCGGCCCAGCCGTTCCCGTTCTTCGTTATTCCGTTTCCGGAAGTTGTCGAAATCTGCCTGCAGCCGCAGGAGCCTGTTCTGCAGTTCAGCGATCTGCTGTTCCTGCTGGGCGATTTTCGCGTCCTTGGGGTCAGGTTCTGCTGCTTTTTCGTCTTTCGTATCAGCGGTATCAGCGGCTCCGGCTTCTGCAGCTTTGACCTCTTCTGCAGTTTGTTCTGCCGCAGCCTGGGCTGTTTCTGCCGTTTCCGCTTTCACGGTTTCCGGGTTCTTCTGCTGCTCCTCTTTCATTGGTCCTCCCCTACTTTTCATCCATTTTATTCATGACCACCCGCAGGTAGTTGTGGAGGTAATCCATCACGGAAATCACCTTCCGGTATTCCATACGGGTCGGTCCCAGGACGGCCAGGGTCCCAACCACCTGCCCGTTGAGCCGGTAGGTGGCCTGGATCATGCTGCAGTCCTGGATGCCGGAAAATTTGTTCTCGCTGCCGATGGTCACCTTCAGACCGGAGTCCTTGTCAGCCATAAGCATATCCTTCAGCATCTGTTCTTCCTCCAGCACACTCAGCAGCTCTCGGATCCGTTCCGGGTCCTTGAATTCCGGCTGGCTCAGCAGCTGTTTGGTGCCACCCAGGTACATCTTGTTCTCCTGCTGGCCGCTCCGCATCTGTCTGACCACTTGGATCAGAGAAGCATACAGAGCTTTATCCCCAGCCAGGGCATCCCGGACGTCTTTCAGGATCTGGTCTGTGATATCGTCCAGCTTCATCCCATGGAGTCTGTTGGTCACCCGCTGGGCCAGGGTGTCCATTTCCAGGCGGCTCATGCCGGCCGGGATCTGGATCACGCTGTTGTCCATCCGCCCGTCATTGGCCACGATGCACAGGATGGCCTGGTGCTCGTTGAGTGGCAGGAAGCGCAAGTAGGAAAAGACGCTTTCGCTGTCCTTGTTGGCCAGCACCACGGACACGTTCTTGCTCATCCGTGACAGGATCTTGGCGGTGGACTGGAAGATATCGTCGATGCTGTGGACCCGTTCCCGGAACCAGCTGTTGATCAGCGCCACATCATTAGGCGCCAGGGCATCCGGTTTGGCGAGGGAATCCACATAGTACCGATAGGCAGCCGCTGACGGGACACGTCCTGCCGAAGTGTGGGGCTGCTCCAGATAACCCAGCAGTTCCAAGTCGGACATCTCGTTCCGGATGGTTGCCGGGCTGATCCCCAGATTGTATTTCCTGGCGATGCTGCGAGATCCTACAGGCTCAGCCGTTTCAATATAGTCTTCAATGATCAGTTGAAGGATTTTTTTCTTGCGGTCACTTAGCACTGTAATCATCTCTCTTCCAGATTGTTAGCACTCTTTTCATTGGAGTGCTAACATCTAAGTGTAAAGATACACCTCTTTAGTCAAATTGTCAATAGATTTACAGAAAATATTTTTCTTTTTACAGAAATTCCTCAAAGGCCAGATTCCCGTACCGCATCCCCTGCTCCGTCAGGCGGACCCGGTCCCCATCTCGGACGATCCAGCCCTGTTCTCTGCAATGGGCAAAGCCTTCTTTATATATATGGAAGAAATCTTCTCCTGTCCGCTGGGCGAATTCCTGCAAAGACAGGCCCTTGGCGGTCCGCAGGTTCATGAAGACCAGTTCCGCCCGGCGGTCTTCAGAGGTAAGGATCTCCCGCTCCGGAGACGCCCCCTGGAGATAGGCCTGGAGGTTCCGGGGATTGGTCTCCCGGATCTTTCCGTCGAACCGGCAGGCCGCTGCTCCGAAAGCCAGATAGGGATCGTAATGCCAGTACACCTGGTTGTGCCGGGATGCCTGGCCGGGCCGGGCGAAATTGGAGATCTCGTACCGCTGGTACCCGGTTTGGGGCAGGGCTTCCATGAGGAAATCGTACATAGCCCCGGTTTCGTCTTCCGAAGGCAGGGCAGTTTCTCCCTCCCGGAGCTGTTTGGCCAGGAGCGTCCCCTCTTCCACGGTTAGCCCGTAGACGGACACATGGTCCACCCCGGTTTTCAGCAGCCGTCCCAGGGACTGTTGGACACGTTCCAGCGTCTGGCCGGGATACCCGTAGATCAGGTCTCCGCTGATTCGCCGGAACCCAGCTTCCCGGGCCAGGGCGATGGCTTCTTCCGCCTCTTCCGCCGTATGGATCCGGCCCATGGCGGCCAGTTCTGCAGGCTGGAAAGACTGGATCCCCAGGCTCAGCCGGTCGAACCCCAGCTGTCGATAAAACCGGAGCTTTGCCAGGTCCACCGTCCCCGGGTTGGCTTCCAAGGTGGCTTCTGCCGGCTGCTGCCAGAATCCCCGCTTTTTCAGGGCCGTGACCACTTTTTCCAGATCATCCAGGGGCAGCACACTGGGGGTCCCCCCTCCGAAATACACGGTGGCAGTGGGCGAAACCGGCAAAGCCGGCGTCCAGGCAGAGATTTCCTCCACCAAACGCCGGGCATAGTCCGTCATGATATGGCCGTTGTAGATCTGATAGGAAGCAAAATCGCAGTAGGCGCATTTGTGGACACAGAAAGGGATGTGGACATAAACCGCCTGATAGGATTCCCAAGGCTTTGCCATGCTGTTCCTTCCTTTTGTATATATTTCAGATACACTTTTATTATAATAGAAAAATACAGAAAGAGAAGCCTAGAGCTGGGCCAGGAGCACGGCCACAAAGACCAGTCCGCAGCCAATGATTTCCCGGACGCTCATCACTTCTCCCAGGAAGAGCCACCCGGCTAACACCGCAAACACCGATTCCAGGCTCATGATCAAGGTAGCCGTAGTAGGGTCGGTGTACTTCTGCCCCACGATCTGGAGGGTATAGGCCACTCCGCTGGAGAGCACCGCCGTATACAGCAGGGGCCACCGGCCCGCCCACAGGGCTGGGCCCAAGCCGCCGGCAGGCACGTTTTCCCACACAAGGGACCCCAGGAGGGACACCAGGAAGGTCATGGCAAACTGGATCCAGGCCACCCGCACCCCGCTGGCTCCTTTCAGCAGGAAATGATCCACGCACAGGATGTGGAGGGCAAAGAACACCGCACACAGGAACACCAGGAAATCCCCGAAGGAAATGGTGAAATCCCCGGTGACGCAGAGCAGGTAAAACCCTACCAAGGCCATGGGTACACACAAGAGCAGGATCTTCCGTACCGTCCGCCCCAGGAACCGGCCCAGGATGGGCACCAGGATGATGTACAGGGCGGTGATGAAACCGGCCTTCCCGGCGGTGGTCTGGGCGATCCCCACCTGCTGGAGGTTGCTGGCCACCCCCATGATGACCCCGCAGCACAGGCCCGCCTTCACCGTCACGGCATCGGGCCGCAGCCGCTGCCACAAACTCCCCTGCCGGACGCCCCCGAAGGCCAGTACCACCGGCACCAGCACCCCGGTGGCCAAAAGGTTCCGGGCCGCGTTGAAGGTAAAGGGCCCCACATAGTCCATGCCCACGCTCTGGGCCACAAAAGCGCTGCCCCAGATAAGGGCCGTCAAGAGCAGCAGCAGATTTCCTTTCATTCGATCCATGGTATTCCCCTTTTCACACATTGTAAGAATAAGGATACCATAAAAAGGGGCTGTTGCCTAGACAACAGCCCCTTCTCCTTATTTAATGAACCGGACGTTAGGGATGATTTCCTCGTACACTTCTTCAGCCCGTTTCTTATAGGTCTTTTTGTTTTCTTCGAACAGGTTGCCGCCTTTGGTGTCCACGGCCACGATCAGGGGCCCCAGTTCTTCCACTTCGCTGGTCCACAGGGTTTCCGGCATCCCCAGATCCTTCCACTGGGCATCGATGATCTTCTTGAAATGCACGGCGGAAACCACGGCACAACCGGCGGGGAACACGCAGAAGATGGTCTTGTATTTCTGGCAGGCATCCATGGTATCCTGGCCCATGCCGCCCTTGCCCACGATCAGCTTCACGCCGGTCTGGGGAATGAAATCCTTTTCGAATTTTTCCATCCGCATGGACGTGGTGGGTCCGATGGAGACCATTTCATAGGCGTTTTCCTGGCCTTCGATAGGACGGACGATGGGGCCTGCATGGAAGATGGCGCCCCCTTCCAGGTCCACAGGCAGCTTCCGGCCTTCTTCGATGAGACGGCGGTGAGCCACGTCTCGGCAGGTGGTGATCTTGCCGGTCAGATAGACGATATCCCCGATTTTCAGGTTCTCGATGTCTTCGGATTTGATGGGTGTATGCAGCACAACTTTGTTAGCCATTATAATTCAGCCCCCTTATGAGAAGTGATGGTGTAATGCAGGTCTTTGTCGAAAATGATATGGCCCCGACGGTGGTTCCAGCAGCCGATGTTCACAGCCACCCCGATGGCGGACGGATGCCGGGCGGTGTTCTCGATGTGGACGCCCAGGACGGAAGCACTGCCGGTCATGCCCTGAGGCCCCAGACCGATCTTATTGATGCCTTCTTCCAGGAGTTTTTCCATTTCCGCAGCCCGGGGATTGGGATTGTGGCTCCCAAGAGGACGCATCAGGGCTTTTTTGGACAGCACGGCAGCGGTTTCCACGGAGGTGGCCACCCCTACCCCTACCAGGAAGGGCGGGCAGGCGTTGGGTCCATAGGTGTACATCCGTTCCAGGACGAACTTGGTGACCCCTTCATACCCTTCCCCGGGCATCAGCACCATGGCATGGCCCGGCAGGGTGCAGCCGCCCCCGGCCATATAGGTGTCGATTTCGCAGGTGTCGGAATCCGGGACGATTTCCCAGAACACGGTGGGCGTGCCTTTCCCCACGTTCTTGCCGGTATTGTATTCATCGAAGGTTTCCACGCTGTTGTGGCGCAGGGGGGTGGCGAAGGTGGCCTGGACGGTGGCTTCCTTCAGCAGCCCTTCCAGTTCCCCGATCAGAGGGAAGTTGGTGCCGCATTTCACGAAATACTGGAGTACCCCGGTATCCTGGCAGGAAGGACGGTTCAGTTCCTTGGCCAGCTTCTGATTCTTGGCATAAGTTTCATACAGCAGCTTGGCAATGGGCACGTTTTCCTTTTCGGCCAGTTCCTTCAGTTTGGCAGCCACGTCATCGGGCAGCACCTTGGCAGTGTATCCCACGAACTTGGCCATGATGTCGGTCATTTGTTTCACTTGGGCTTCTTTGGACATTTTCATTTCCTCCTTATACTTGAACACGCAGGTTGGGTTGTTATCGATTCACATCGTTCCCGTTCCATCAAGGATAGAAGGGGAACAGGATGGGCAGCAGGATGAGAGAGACGATGTAGCCGATGATCACCATAGGGAGACCGGCCTTTACGTAATCGTTGAAGGTGTAGCCCCCGGGCGCAAACACCATCATATTGGCAGGCATGCCGATGGGGGTGGCAAAGGCCAGGGAAGCGCCGATGACAGTGGCTACGATCACCGCCTTGGGGTCCGCCCCCATGGCTTCGGAAATGTTCACGGAAATGGGGATCAAAAGGGCCGCCGTGCCGAAGTTGCTCATGAAGTTGGTCATGACGCAGCTGAGCAGCAGGATCACTGCCAGCAGTAGCAGCGGGGAAGCGTTGGATCCCAGGAGACCGATCACTCCGTCGGCCACCGCCTTGCCGGCGCCGGTCTTGGCCAAGGCTTTGGCCAGGGCCAGGGTGCCCCCGTATACGAACAGGGTCTGGAGGTCGATGGACTGGTACGCCTGTTTTTCACTGATGACTCCCAGGGTGACCAGCACCAGGGCGCCGATGCAGCCGGACAGGTAGAACTTGATGCCGATCTGCTTTTCAAAGATCATGGCAATGATGGTGAGCACCATGACGATCAAGGAGACTTTCTGTTTCCAGGCCGGGACCTGGGAGAAATCCGGGGTCTTATCATAGATGCTTTCCCCGGTCTTTCCCTGCCGTTCCGGCAGGAACCGGTAGCCTACCGTGGCGAAGAAGGCAGTGCCGATCAACAGGATGGGAAAGCCCACGAAACCGTATTCAAAGAAGCTGATGTCCTGGCCGATGGCTTCCAGGGCGCTTTTCCCCAGCAGGTTCCCTGGGGCCCCGATGATGGACAGGTTCCCGCCCATGGCGGCGGCAAAGATCAGGGGCAGCAGCAGCCGGGACCGGGCAAAGCCGGATTTGGAAGCAATGCCGATGACCACGGGGATCAGGATGGCGGCAGTGCCCGTGTTGGACAGGAAGCCGCTCATGATCCCGGTGACCAGCATCACTGCCACGATCAGCTGCCGTTCGGAGCTGGCGAACCGGGTGACGATGCCCCCCACCTTGTTGGCCATGCCCGTTTCAAAAAAGGCACCGCCGATGATGAACATGGCCACGAACAGGATCAGGTTGTTGTCCACAAAGCCGGCAAAGGCATCCTTGGGGCTCAGCACGCCGGTGAGCACCAGCACCATCAGGGCCAGCATGGACGTGACAGCCAGGGGAAGTTTTTCCGTGACGAACAGGATAATGACACAGACCAGAAGGGTCAGGGTAATGGCAATGGGTGACATTATGGATTTCTCCTCCTTTGTTTTCATCAATCCTGCGCGCTTATGGATTAATCTTTAATATTTGATAATGTATCCATTTATTGGTTATACTATACCCCTATCGGCAGGAAGAGTCAATGGGATTTGAAAGTTATCTGATTTTTGACTACAAATTGGATTGTTTATCATAAATACAAAATAGGGGGTGTTGCACGTTCTGTGCAACACCCCCTTCGTCATACGTCAGTCGTCATACGTCATACGCTTTTGGAAATCAATTTTTCCAAATTGATTTTAAAATTTCAAAACCTGCTATAAGATTCAACTGGTTTTCTTAAATTGGGAGCCAGCAAAGCTGGCTTCCATCGGCGTATGACGTATGACCTATGACCTATGACGTATGACGTATGACGGGCTGTTGCGCATGCAACAGCCCCCCGGTCACTGGTCTCATGTCACTGGTCACTGGCCGATGGAAAGAACCCGTGGCCGACGGGTTCTTTCGAATAAAAAACAGGATTATGCTTTTCTTTTAATCCATTGCTTGTCTGAAGTTTTTCTGAAGAAGCAAGGACAAGCCAAAGGCGCGTCCGAGCCAGCATCATACGATGAAAGGCAGCTGCAGCCCGGCTGCCTTCCTTCGTCCAGTGACCAGAGACAAGTGACCAGTGACAGGGTGCTCACGCACCCCCTCCCTTCCCCACCTGCTCCCGGTAATTGGTAAGGATGTTTTCCAGGCTCCGCTTCATGTGTTCGTCCATGAGCTTCCGGGCCCGTTCTGGGTCGTGGGCCCGGAGGGCTTCCATCAACTGCTCATGTTCGAAGAAAGATATCTTGGCGTAATCGGTCTCCGTCACCAAAAAGCCCAGGGAAAGGCCGTTCCACAGGCTGGCCAGGATCTGGGTCAGCTTGGGGTTGTCCGCCGCCTCCCACAGGGCCATGTGGAAGCTTTCATTATAGTGCTTATAGTCCCCATACCGATGGTTCTCCAGGCACTTCTCCATCCCGGCATACACCCGTTCCACTTCTGTCAGGTCGCTGCCAGGGCGGGCGGCCAGGGCTGCGGCTTCCCCTTCCAGCAGTTCCCGGACCGCAAAATGGTCCCGGATGGATTTTTCGTCCATCCCCAGCACCACCGCTCCCTTATTGGGCCGCAGCTTCACCAAGCCCTGGCTGGCCAACAGCTGGAGGGCTTCCCGGACGGGAGTGGCGGAGACCCCCATATGCCGGGCCGTCTCTTCTAGGGTCAGTACGCTGCCTTCCGGGATCTCCCGGCGGAGGATGGCCTTCCGCAGATAGGAGGCCACCTGTTCCCGGGCGGGCAGGAGATGGATCTTCCCCACGTTCTTGACCGGTATGTCCCCGGTCATCCGGTACACCGGAGCCTGGGAGGCTGGCGGTTCCGGTTCCGCAGGAGCTGGAACCTGCCTGGTCTTATGGTTCCGGAGCAGCTTTCGGGCCGAAGCTGCCACCACTATGTGCCGGTTGCTGAGCCGGGTCACCAGGCCTTCCCGCAGCAGGCTCTGGAGCGCCTCCCGGATGGGCATCCGGGATACCCCGTAGGTCTTGGCCAGTTCCACCTGCTTCAGTTCCGTCCCCGGTTCCAGGTCACTGGAGGCGATCCGGTCCCGCAGGGACTGGCAGATCAGTTCCTGGGTGGATTTCTGCAGGGTCACCATGATCCCTCCCCTCCTTTCCCTGTTATTTGTCGTCCATCTTCAAAATGGCCATGAAGGCTTCCTGGGGCAATTCCACACTTCCCACCTGCTTCATACGCTTCTTCCCGGCTTTCTGTTTCTCCAGCAGCTTCCGTTTCCGGGTGATATCGCCTCCGTAGCACTTAGCCAGCACGTCTTTGCGCAGGGCACTGACGTTTTCCCGGGCGATGATCTTGCTGCCGATGGCCGCCTGGATGGGAATCTCGAACAGCTGCCGGGGGATCAGTTTCCGGAGCTTTTCCACCAGGGCACGGCCCCAGTACTGGGCCCGGTCCCGATGGACGATGGCGCTCAAGGCATCTACCGGATCCCCGTTCAGGAGGATATCCACCTTCACCATATCCGAGGCCCGATAGCCGCTGAGTTCATAATCCAGGGAAGCATAACCCCGGGAAACGCTTTTCAGCCGGTCGAAGTAATCGAAGATGATTTCCGACAGGGGCAGGGCATAATGGATCATCACCCGGTTCTCGTCCAGGTAAGTCATGTTCTGGTACTCGCCCCGTTTTTCCTGGGACAGCTCCATGATCGGCCCTACGAAATCCTTGGGCACGATGATGGTGGCATTCACGAAGGGTTCCTCCACATGCTCGATCACCGTAGGGTTGGGGAACTGGGAGGGGTTGTCCACCATTTCGATGTCCCCGTTGGTCTTCACCACTTCGTAGATGACGTTGGGGGCAGTGGTGATGAGGGTCAGGTTGTATTCCCGTTCCAGCCGTTCCTTGATCACGTCCATATGGAGCAGCCCCAAAAAGCCGCAGCGGAAGCCGAAACCCAGGGCTGTAGAGGTTTCCGGTTCGAAGGTCAGGGAGGCATCGTTGAGCTGGAGTTTTTCCAGGGCGTCCCGGAGATTGTCATACTCGGAATTTTCCACCGGGTACAGGCCGCAGTACACCATAGGGGTGGCTTTCCGGTAGCCGGGCAGCGGTTCTTTGGCCGGCCGATTGTTGTCGGTGATGGTATCCCCTACCCGGGCATCCTTCACCGTCTTGATGGACGCGGCCAGGAATCCCACCTGGCCTTCCCCCAGTTCCGGCACATTGACCATGGCGGGTTTGAAGACCCCCACTTCCGTCACCTCATAGACTTTGCCGGTGGCCATGAGCCGGATGGACATGCCCTTCTTCAGGCAGCCGTTCACCACCCGCACATACAGCATGACCCCTTTGTAGGCGTCGAATTTGGAATCGAAGATCAGGGCCTGGAGAGGAGCTGCCGGATCCCCTTTGGGGGCCGGCACCCGGTTCACCACAGCTTCCAGCACTTCATCCACACCCAGGCCGGTCTTGGCACTGCAGAGCACACAATCGTTCTTGTCGATCCCCAGTACATCCTCGATTTCCTTTTCCACCAGGGGCACATCGGCGCTGGGCAGATCGATCTTATTGATCACTGGGATGATCTCCAGGTCGTGGTCCATGGCCAGGTACACATTGGCCAAGGTCTGGGCCTCGATGCCCTGGGTGGCGTCGATGACCAGGAGGGCCCCTTCACAGGCCGCCAGGGCCCGGGACACTTCATAGGAAAAGTCCACATGCCCCGGGGTGTCGATCAGGTTCAGGATGTACTCGTTCCCGTCTTTGGCCTTGTAGTCCAGCTGGACGGCCTGGTCCTTGATGGTGATGCCCCGTTCCCGCTCCAGGCTCATGGAGTCCAGGATCTGGTCCTCCATTTCCCGTTTGGACAGGGTCCCGGTCATTTCGATGAGCCGGTCGGCCAGGGTGGATTTCCCGTGGTCGATATGGGCGATGATGGAAAAATTTCGAATATGATCACGTTTTGCCATGGAATCTTCTCGCTTTCTGCCAACGCCTGAAAAACAGGCGGAAATATTTCAATACTTTATTATATCATGTTCAGCCGGGCCCTTCCACATACAACAAAAAAGGCCGGCAACCAGAGTTGTCAGCCTTCCTGCTGTTCAGCCTTATTTTACTGCGTTGACTTTCTTAGCTAAACGGGATTTCTTGCGAGCTGCGGCTTTTTTGTTCACCGTGCCCTTCCGAGCAGCTTTATCTAATAAGCTCGCTGCTACTTTCAAAGTGGCCTGGGCCTCTTCTTTGGATCCTGCAGCAGTAAAAGCTTCAACCTTGCGTGCGGTGCTGCGGATTTCAGCTTTCACCGGGCCATTGGCAGCGCGCCGTTCGGCATCAGTCTTGACACTACGAATGGAAGACTTAATATTCGGCATGTTCTCACCTCCACCAATAAGCTTTACCAAAATATAATATCATGGATGGTCCCTTTGTGCAAGGGATTTTTCTATTTATTTCTTTTCCTGGTCCTTCCCAGCTTCCTGGCCCAGCAAAAGTCCCTGGGCCATCCGGGCATCTTCCTTCAGCTGTTCCTGGAGCTTCTCCAGGGACGGGAATTTTTTTTCGCCCCGCAGCCGCTGGAGCAGCTGTACCCGGAGCTCTTTTCCATACAAATTGCCCTGGTAATGGAAAAGATGGGCTTCCAGCCGGGTTTCCTGGTGGGCGAAAGTAGGGTTGTCCCCCACATTCACCATGGCCCCGTACCAGGCTTCTTCCACCTGGACCCGTCCGGCATAGACGCCGAAAGCCGGGATGGCGAAATGCTGCCCCAGGATACGGATATTGGCCGTAGGAAAGCCCAGCAGCCTCCCCCGCTGATCCCCCAGGACCACCTGGCCCCGGATCTCATAGGGACGGCCCAGCATCTGGGCGGCCCGTGCCACCTGGCCCTCCGCGATGGCTTTCCGGATGTTGGTGCTGCTCACCACCAGTCCGTCCTGTTTCAGCAAGGGCCGGGACAGGATGGTGAGCCCGAACCGGGTATGCTCCGTCTTCAGCAGACGGACGTTCCCTTTGCCCCCGGCCCCGAAGCTGAAGTTGTCCCCGATGCCCACGGCTTTGACACCGCAGTCCACCAGCATCTGGAGGAAGTCATCGGCACTCATGGCCGCCAGTTCCCGGGTAAAAGGGATGTTCACCAGGATATCCACGCCCAGGTCCACCATCAGCTTCACCTTGCCGCCATTGTCCAGCAGCCGGGGCGGTTCCAATTCCGGTTTCAGGCTGGCCAGGGGATGGGTACTGAAGGTAAAGACCATCAGCTGCAGATTGTGCTGCCGGGCATAGGCCCGGGTGGTCCCGATGACTTCCTGATGTCCTAGATGGACTCCGTCAAAGGTTCCCAGAGCGGCTGCAGAAGGCAGGAGATGGGCCGTATGCAGTTCATCCAGTGAGGTAATCAGTTTCATGGTTGTTCTTCCGTCCTTGTTTCCACGTCCGGGATGTGGATGATCTTGTGGGCCCGGAGCCGGCCGTCCACGGCCTTGGCCAGCCCTACCAGGAGACCTTCCCGGGTCCAGAGCTGGTAGAGGACACCTTCGGCAATGCCCGGCACGGTGGTGGCCACCCCCTGGGCGATCCGCCGCCCCTGGAGGGCGTTCACCGTGAGCCGGGGGAAAGCCGCCAGGATCGGTTCCACGCCCTGGCAGCAGGCCGCCGGGTCCGCCGCGATTTCCTGGAGGGTATGGGCGTCTTCCAGACGGAACACCCCGGCGCTCCGCCGGAGCAGGAAACTCATGGTCCCTTCCATGCCCAGTTTGGCCGCTATGTCCTCACACAGGGTCCGGATGAAGGTCCCCTTGGAACAGGTCACATCGAAGACCAGGGTATCCCCAGTGTAATCCACTTCTTCCAATGTGAAAAGAGTGATGGGACGGGGTTTCCGTTCCACTTCGATGCCCTGCCGGGCCAGCTTGTACAGCTTGGTCCCCTTGACACTGATGGCGGAATACATGGGCGGGATCTGGGTCCCCTCCCCCCGGAAAGAAGCCAGGGCGGCTTCGATTTCCTCCTGGTCCAGGGGCCGTACCGGACTCCGGGCGACGATTTTCCCTTCCGTATCCCCCGTATCCGTCCGGATCCCGAAAGTCAGCTCCGCCCGGTAACTCTTCTCCTCGTGGGCCGCATACTCCAGGAACCGGGTCGCCGTCCCGGCAAACACCGGCAGGACTCCGGCTGCCAGAGGATCCAGGGTGCCCCCGTGGCCGATTTTCTTCATATTGAGGATTTTCCGCAGGGCCCCCACCACATCATGGCTGGTCATGCCCGGTGGTTTGAGTACGTTGAAAATCCCATCCATCACAATGCCTCCAGTGCCTTTTCCAGGGCTTCCAGGAGAGCTTTCTTGGCTTCTTCCAGAGGCAGCCCGATGGTGCAGCCAGCGGCTTTGGGATGGCCGCCCCCGTTGAAGGACACAGCCACCTTGCTCACGTCAACCTGTTTGGACCGCATGCTCACCCGGGTCGCCTTGGGTTCCACCTGTTTGAAGAGTACCGCCACATCCACCCCGGCGATGTAGCGGGGATGGTAGATGAAGCTTTCTGTGGAAATAGTCTTGTCATACAGGGCGTAGGGCACTTCCAGTGTAGCGATCCGCCCCCCTGCATAAAAGCTCAAGCTGGGCAGCACCTTGGCCAGGAGCTCCACGGAATTCCGGGCCTTCAGTTCCAGCTGGTCAGAAATCTCGTCAGGCTTCACACCCAGGGCCACCAGGTCCGCCGCCACCCGCATGCACTGAGGGGTGGTATTGGCATACTTGAAATAGCCGCAGTCCGTGACGATGGCCGTATACAAGTCCGTGGCCAGTTCCTGGTCCACCGAGATCCCGTTGGCCTCCAGCAGCCGATATATAATCTCCCCGGTGGCCGCTGCCTTATCATCCAGCAGCAGATAGTCCGCATACCGGGTATTGGAGATATGGTGGTCGATGTTCAGGATGGGGGCGGAAAGGCATTTCTCCGCCTCTCCCATCCGGTCTTTCGAGGAAGCATCCACCACCACCGTCAGGTCACAGGGGATCTTTTCGCCAGCTTTCGGCTTCTCATAGGCTTCCAGCCCGGGCAGGAACTGGTACGCCGCCGGCAGGATATCATCCACCAGCAGCCGTACCTGTTTCCCCGCCTGCTGCAGAGCCCGGGCCAGGCCCAGGGTGGAGCCCAGGGTATCTCCGTCCGGGCCCACATGGCTCACCAGCGCCAGGCTCTGGGCCCCCATGAGCAGCTGCCAGGTCTCTTTCAGATCCACTGCTTTACTCATGGTTCTCTTCTTTCTTCAATTCATGGAGGATCGATTCGATATGGGCGCTGTATTCCATGGACGTATCCTTATGGAAGCTGAGCATGGGAGCCACCCGCAGATCGATGCGCCGGGCGATTTCCCGCCGGAAGAAGCCCAGTCCGGACTGGAGGCCCTTCCAGGCCTGTGCCTGCTGTTCTTCGCTGCCATAGAGGCTCACATAGATCTTGGCGTAGCTCAGGTCATTACTGACTTCCACGCCGGTGATGGTCACGAACTTGACCCGGGGATCCTTCACATCCCGGATCAGCATGCTGCTCATTTCCTGCTTGATCAGCGCCTGCAATTTTTCCGCACGAAGTTTCGACATAGTCTCTCCTTATTCAGCCGCCACTTCTTCCATCACATAGACTTCCAGCTGGTCGCCTTCCTTGATATCCCGGTAGTCGGCCAGGGTCAGCCCACATTCGAAGTTGGCCGCCACTTCCTTCACATCGTCCTTGAACCGGCGCAGCGAATCCAGTTCCCCTTCGTGGATCACGATACCGTCCCGGACCAGCCGCACCTTGGCGGACCGGGTGATCTTCCCGTCCTTTACATAGGCCCCGGCAATCAGGATCTTGTTGATGGGGATCACCTTCCGGATTTCTACATGGCCGATGATCTTTTCCTTGAATTTCGGTGCCAGCATCCCCTTGATGGCAGCTTCCACATCGTTCAGGGCATCGTAGATGACCCGGTAGGTGCGGATATCCACCTTTTCCGCTTCAGCGGTCTTCCGGGCATTGGCGTCCGGCCGCACGTTGAAGCCGATGATCAGGGCGTTGGCCGCCGAAGCCAGCATCACGTCGGATTCGTTGATGGCCCCGACCCCGGAATGGACGATGACCACTTTCACTTCATCGTTCTTGATCTTGGTAAGGGCCTGTTCCAGAGCCTGGATGGTGCCCTGGACGTCGGCTTTCACCACAATGTTCAGGTCTTTCAGTTCCCCTTCCTGGATCCGGTTGAAGATGTCGTCCAGGGAAACCTTGGCTTTCTTCTGTTCTTCCATCTTCTGCTTGGCCTGGCGTTTTTCCGCCACGGACCGGGCTACATGTTCCTCACAAGCATCCAGGATATCCCCGGCTTCCGGCACATCGTTGAGCCCCAGGACTTCCACAGGGGTGGAAGGCAGGGCCTTCTTCACCTTTTCGCCTCGGTCGTTGACCATAGCCCGGACCTTGCCGTAGCAGGTGCCGGCCAGGATGGAATCCCCGATGTGCAGGGTGCCCCGGTCGATGAGCACGGAGGCCACAGGGCCTCTGCCCTTGTCCAGTTTGGCTTCGATGATGGTGCCGTGGGCGGGCAGGTTGGGGTTAGCCTTCAGATCCTGCATTTCCGCCACCAAGAGGATCATTTCCAAAAGGTCGGAGATGCCGGTCTTCTGCCGAGCAGAAACTGGGACCATGATGGTGTCCCCGCCCCAGGCTTCCGGGATCAGTCCATGTTCAGACAGCTGCTGCATCACGAAGTCCGGATTGGCCCCTTCCTTGTCGATCTTGTTGATGGCCACGATCACCGGCACCTTGGCAGCCTTGGCATGGTTGATGGCTTCGATAGTCTGGGGCATCACCCCGTCGTCAGCGGCCACCACCAGCACGGCGATATCCGTCACCTGAGCCCCCCGGGCCCGCATAGCCGTGAAAGCTTCGTGGCCCGGCGTATCCAGGAACACGATGGGCTTGCCCTGGCACACTACCCGGTAGGCCCCGATGTGCTGGGTGATCCCGCCGGCTTCCCGGGCGGTCACGTTGGTCTTCCGGATGGCGTCCAACAGGGAGGTCTTGCCGTGGTCTACGTGGCCCATGACCGTCACCACAGGGGGACGGGGCACCCGCAGAGCCGGGTCGTCTTCCACTTCCGGCACTTCCGTAGGATCCGCTTCAGGAGGCGGTTCCTTGATTTCACAGTTGAAGTCCATGCCCACCAGTTCCGCGGTCTCATGGTCGATTTCCTGGTTGATGGTGACCATCTTGCCCAGCATGAAAAGCTTCTTGATGACTTCATTCACATCCCGGCACAGGAGCTTGGCGAAATCCTTCACGCTGATGCTTTCGCCCACTTCGATGCTGCTGGGACGCACGACTTCCGCCTTTTTGGCCGGAGCCGTATGGGTATTGGTGTTGTTGTTCCGATGTTTGTGGTTCTTCATCATATGATCAGCACTGCGGGTAGGACGGTCCTCCCGGGTAGCATACGAGCCCTTGATCTTCTCCCTTTTTTCCTGATGATTGCGGCCGCTGCTGCGTTTACCCATGTCCTTGCCGGCATGGGGGCTGTTGGCGTTCACTGGAGCGGACGGTTTCCCGCCGCGCCCATTCTGGGGCTTATTCCGGTTGCTGCCGGTGCGGCCATTCTGTCCGCTGCCGTTCCGGTCATTGTGGCTGAACCGATTGTTGCCGCCATTCCCGTTCCGGCTGTTCTGTCCACCCTGAGGACGATCGCCCCGCCGGCCGTTATCCCGGTTCTGGTTGTTCTGGGGACGGTCGCTGCGCCGCCCATTATCCCGGTTCCGGTCGTTCCGATCCCGATTCCTGTCATTGCCCCGCTGTTCTCCCCGGCTGTCATTTTTCCGTTCGTTCCGGTTTTCCTGGGCAGCCCGTTCTCCGCCGCGAGCCTGTTCTTTCTGCTGGGCATGATGGGCCTGGATGGCCGCCTTGCCCACTGCCACGTCGCTTTTCACTTGGGCCACTTTGTCCATCACAGGTTTCACCACCTGGGCTGCCTTATCCTGGGCCTTTTGGGCCGCAGCCTTCACAGCTCCCTGGTTATTCTTCAGCCCTTTGACGATCATATCCCGCACGCTGGTCTCCACCGTGCTCATATGGTTCTTCACCGTGATCTTATGGTCAGCCAGAAAGCCCAGGACTTTCTTGTTATCCAGGTTCAGTTCTTTGGCGATTTCATAGATTCTATATTTTGTCATCCGCACACCTCCATAGTTACAAGCCCATCATCTTTCGAAAATTGTCGTCCAGGAGGATGACAGCAGCCCGGGGTGCTTTCCCGATAGCGGCCCCCATCCGTGCCCGATCCAACCGTTTTCCGTAAGGGACCTGGTTGGCGTCGCACCAGCGCTGGATCTTATCCACCGTGCGCTGGGAGGCATCTGCGGCAATCAGCACATAGCGGGCACGCCCATTTTTCAGCGTGTCCCATATGCCCTGATCGCCGGATGCCAGTTTTCCGGCTCTCTGTGCCAGGCCTAGGGCAAAGCAGAGTTCCTCATCGGTTTTCATGGGGCAGCTCCGCCAGCAATGCTTTCTTGGTTTCCGGGGCGACCTTCACCTGCAGGGCCCGTTCCAGGCTTTTGCTCTGGAAGGCCTTTTCGATACAGGCAGCCTTGGGGCACACATAGGCCCCCCGTCCCGGTTTCTTGCCGGACCGGTCCAGGCTCACTTCCCCTTCCGGGGAACGGACGATCCGGACCAGTTCTTTCTTATTGTGGATCTCCCCGCAGCCGATGCAGGTCCGCTGGGGGATCTTTTTCACTTTCATGCGTCCTCACCACTTTCCTCAGGAGCTTCCTGGGCTTCCTGAGCTTCAGCAGCCTGGGTTTCGCTCTTGATATCGATCTTCCAGCCGGTGAGCTTAGCCGCCAGCCGGGCATTCTGCCCTTCCTTGCCGATAGCCAGGGACAGCTGGTAATCCGGCACCACCACCCGGCAGATCTTTTCTTCCTTGCTGGCCCGGGCAGAGACCACTTTGGAAGGAGACAGGGCATTGGCCACGTATTCTTCCGGGTCCTCGCTGTATTTCACGATATCGATCTTTTCTCCCCGGAGTTCGTCCACGATGGCCCGGACCCGCATGCCCTTAGGCCCTACGCAGGCGCCCACCGGGTCCACGCTGGGATTGGTGCTGTGGACGGCGATCTTGCTGCGCATCCCCGGTTCCCGGGCCACGCTGTCGATGATCACAGTGCCATCCTGAATTTCAGAGACTTCCAGCTCGAAGAGCCGTTTCAGGAGGCCGGGATGGGTCCGGGACAGGATGATCTGAGGTCCCTTGGTGGTCTTTTTCACTTCCACCACATAGCATTTCAGCCGCTGATGATAATCATAGGTTTCATGGGGGATCTGTTCATTGGGCAGCAGGAGGCCTTCCGCCGTCCCCAGGTCGATGAACACATTGCGTCCTTCGATCCGCTGGACAGTCCCGGTGACGATATCATTCTCCCGGTCGGAATACCGTTCGTACACCATGCCCCGTTCTGCTTCTCGGATCCGCTGGACGATTACCTGCTTGGCATTCTGGGCCGCGATCCGGCCAAAATTCTTGGGGGTCACTTCCGTTTCCAGGATATCCCCTGCCTGGTAATGGGCATTGAGCTTCTGGGCATCTTCCAGGCTGATTTCCGTAGTGGGATCCGTGACTTCTTCTACAATATTCTTCCGGGCATAGACATGGATCTCCCCGGTCTCTTTATGCATGGAAACCCGCACATTCTGGGCAGAACCGTAATTTTTCTTGTACGCGGTGATCAGGGCTTCCTCCACTGCACTGTACAATACATCGGGAGAAATCCCCTTCTCCTTGGCCAAGAGCGCAATGGCTTTCACGAAATCCGCATTCACTTCAAAATTCCTCCTTAATCATATAGAAATCCATTAAAAATCGATATGGGGCCGGACAGAAGCCACCAGCTTCCGTTCAATGGTCCGTTCCTGTCCTTTGCCGTCTTCCACCACCAGATGATCGGCATCATGGGCTTTCAGCACGGCTGTCAGCTGTTTCTTCCCTTCGAAGGGGGCAAAGAAGGCCAGGTCCACCTTCGATCCATAGTGGGCCGTCAGGTCCTTGTCTTTTTTCAGGGGCCGGTCGATCCCCGGGGAAGAGACTTCCAGGTAATACTTCTCTTTGATGAAGTCTTCTTCATCCAGCTCCTTGGCCAGGGCATTGCTCACCGCCGAGCAGTCATCGATGTCGATACCGCCTTCCTTGTCGATGAATACCCGCAGGAACCAGTCCCGTTCCCGCACGTACTCCACATCCACCAGTTCCAGGCCCGCTGCTTCCACGATGGGAGACACCAGTTCTGTCACTCGTTCCGTGATTTTCTTTTTGTCCATACAGACACCTCTGCTTCTTCCTTCCTAGTAAACGAAAGAGCGGGTATAAAATACCCACTCTCTAAGGTCTGCCTCAGTTTTCTAAAACATTATACCACCCCAGGAAGAAAATGGCAACAGGCTGTCCTCCGTCCCTTCTCCGTCCGGCTCTTCCCTCTTCTAAACAGGGAGTTATACAACTAACAAGCCAAATGTGGTATAATATCCTGTAACTTATGGTCTCAATCTCTATTTCTATCTAGTATAGGAGCTGACGTGATGACAAGCAACAAAAACAAGAACTGGAGGATGCCCTTCGGTTCCCCTTCCCCCCACAAACGAAAGAAACTGGGAGGAACCATTTTTTCAGCGATCATGGCCCTGATCCTGGTAGGCTTCCTGTCGGTAGCCGCCTTCTTCGCCGTGGCCAAATTCACCACCGCCAAGATCCTCACCAAGGATATGGCCCCCATGGCTTCCTCGCAGTTCTTCGATGCCAAGGGCAACCTGATCACCACCGTGGACTCAGAAGAAGACCGGATCCCGGTGACCATCGACAAAGTGCCCAAGAATCTGCAGCACGCTTTCCTGGCAGCGGAAGATATCCGCTTCTATGAACACGGGGGCATCGATTTCCGGGGCATCGGCCGGGCCATCTACACCTACATCCGTTGGGGCGAAGTCCAGGGCGGGAGCACCATTACCCAGCAGCTGGCCAAGAACTATTTCCTGACCCAGGAACAGACCCTGAGCCGGAAGCTCCATGAAGCCTTCATCGCCCTGCAGATCGAGCAGAAGTACACCAAGAAGGAGATCCTGGAGATGTACATGAACCAGATCTACTTCGGCCAGGGAGCCTATGGGGTGGAAACCGCCGCCAACACCTATTTCGGCAAACACGTGGAAGACCTGGATCTGGCCCAGAGCGCCATGATCGCCGGGATCCCCAAGAGCCCCAACTACTACTCCCCCCTGTCCAATCCGAAAGCCGCCAAGGCCCGGCAGAAGACGGTGCTGGAGCAGATGACCAAATACGGGTTCATCACCAAGGAAGCAGCGGACAAGGCCTATGCCGAGCCCCTTACCTACAAGAGCCTCAATGAATCTCCCGGCTCCAAGAAATACTTCATCGATTACTGCATCCAGCTTCTGGTGGACAAATTCGGTCCCGATGCCGTCTACAAGCAGGGCCTGAAAGTCTACACCACCCTGGATCCGGATATGCAGAAAGCGGCAGAAAAAGCCGCCGCCCTCACTCCCACCTACTACACCGACAGCAACAAGCTGAAACAGCCCCAGAGCGCCATCGTGGCCGTAGATCCCAAGACCGGCTACATCAAGGCTATGATCGGGGGCCGGGGTACCGACCAGTTCAACCGGGCCGTCATGGCGGAACGGCAGCCTGGTTCCTCCATGAAACCCTTTGTGTACCTGAACGCCCTGGAACAGGGTGCCACCCCTGGGGACACCGTACAGGATTCCGCGATCCCCGGGGAATGGAACCCCCAGAACTATGACCGGCGCTTCCACGGCACGGTCTCGTATCGGACTGCCCTCACCTATTCCTATAACGTACCTGCTATCAAGGTGGCCATGAAGTACGGAACGGAAAAGACCCTGAAGCTGGCCAAGCGCCTGGGCATCAGCACCCTGGTGGAGGATGACGACAATCCGGCCATGGCTGTAGGGGGCCTGACCCATGGGGTGACGCCTCTGGAGATGGCCGGTGCCTATGCGGGCATCGCCAATATGGGTAAATTCAATAAACCCACCCCCATCATCAAGATCCTGGACCGGAACGGCAAAGTGCTCTACGAACACAAGACCAACCCCACCCAGGCTGTGAAACCGGAAAGCGCCTATATGATGATCTCCATGATGGAAGACGTCATGACCCGGGGCACCGGCCGTGGTGCCGCCATCAGCCGTCCTTGCGCTGGGAAATCCGGGACCACTGACAATTACCATGACGCCTGGTTCGTAGGCTTCACCCCCAACCTGGCCTGCGCCGTATGGATCGGGGATGACAACAACGAATCCCTGGGCGGCATGACCGGGGGCGGCCAGCCGGCCACCCTGTGGCGGACCTTCATGAGCGGGGCCCTGGATGGGATCCCTGCCGAGGACTTCGAAAAGCCGGATGGCTTCAAGATGCCTGCGCCGAAATATGAAGCGCCCAAGCCCCAGCCCAAGAAGCAGACCACCAAGAAACAGGATACCAAGAAAAAGGACAGCAAGAAGGAAGACGCCCTGCCAGGAGGCGGAAACGTCCCTCAGCCGCCCCGTTCGGGAAAGAGCTCCACGCCCCCGCCGGTACGGCCGCCGAAACAGTGAGTATGTAAAAAAATCCCTGCCGCAGTTGCGGCGGGGATTTTTTGTCTCACGTTCAATGTCTCAGGCTGTCCTGCTCTTCACTCTTCCCTCTGCACTCTTTTTTCTTCTTCCACTGGCTCACGGTTTTCCCGGTCCAGACTGTGAAGGCTCTCAGAAAGGAGTTCAGCTCGGCATAACCCAGCAGGTAAGCAATGTCACCGGTGGTCATGGTGGTATGCTCCAGATAATGAAGGGCCAGGACTTCCCGGGTGCTGTTCAGCTGTTTCTGGAAAGTGGTCCCCTCTTCCGCCAGTTTCCGCTGGAGAGTCCGGGTTCCGATTCCCAGCTTCCCGGCGGCATCGCTGATGCTGAAGTTCCCTCCCGGCAGCAGTTCCGTGAGAGCACTGCGGACCCGGCCGCTGACGCTTTCGTCCACTTCCAGGTCTGACAGCCGCCGGTTCATCTCCGGTTCGAAATAGTTCCACAGGGCTTCGTTCCGGCTGATGAAAGGCAGTTCCATGTCCTTCCTGACAAAAGTCATCCGATTGCGGTCTCCCGTTATGAGAAGCCTTCCTGCAAAGGCTTCCAGGGCCGGGGATGCGGCTCCTGGCTGCAGCTGGATTTCCCGGGGCAGGATTTTTTCTCCCGTAGCTTTCCGGAGCATAGCCAGTAAGAAGGCTGTCTCGGACTGGACCAGGAAAGCAGGCAGGGTCAGCGACGGATTCCCCGGCACCCATGCCGCCGAAAGGGTATCCCCTTGCTCCTCCAACTGCAGTTCCATGGGGCTGATCAGCTTCTTGTACCGGGCCAGTCGTTCCAGGCACACCTTTCCATTGGGGCTGCACCAAGCCGCGAAGATGGGAGCGGAAAAAGCCTGGATCTGGGCTCCCGTCGCCAGACGGATGGGCAGGGACGGATCTGCAGTTACCTGCCCTACGGCTTCTAGGAAGCGGTAATAGGCCTCTTCTTCCAGGAGAATTTTTTTATGGTTCAACAAGTCTTCCGGCAGTCCCGCCTTTTTCAGCACAGCACCCACATCGACACCAGCTGCGGTAAAAAGTTCTTTATACTGCCCATCCAGGATGAATCGTTCCATAGTACGCCTCCTTATTTTTGGCTGCTGCCCGCTACCTGCTGGTCATAGACGAAATCCAGCATGGCTTTTTTGGGGAACAGAGGGGTCAAGGCCATCAGCGGTTTCTGCCAGCTCACCAGGCCGGAGATCACGTTGATTTCCCCTTTCAGCATGCCCCTGTACCCGTCTTCCGCCACCTGCAGGGGATCCACTGCATGATCGAAGAGTTTGGTCTGGTCCAGGCCCCCGGCCTTGGCGAAACCGGTGGCCATGGCCCCGGGCATCAGGGCCGTCACTGATACTCCGGTTCCCTGGAGCTCCCTCCACAGAGCATTGGACCAACTGGTCACATAGGCTTTGGTGGCATAGTACACAGCCTGGAGAGGCCCCGGAGTCATGGCGGCGGTGGAACTTACGTTGAGCACGTACCCTTTGCCCCGGACGATCATATCCGGCAGGAACAGCTTCAGCAGACGGGTGGGCGTCCCCACATTCACGGCGATCATGGCCATGTCCTGTTCCATGGTCCGCTCCCGGGCAAAGTCCCCCTGGCCGCCAAACCCGGCATTATTGATCAGGATGTCCGGATTCCAGTGGTTTTTCCGGCAGGTGTCGTGGATGGTCCGGGCCGCTTCCGGCAGGGACAGGTCCACGGCAATAGTATGGACGATGACCCCGTATTTAGCCTGAGTCTCTTTGGCCTGCTGTTCCAGTTTGGCTCCGCTCCGGCCCACCAGGACCAGATCTCCGCCCTGCTGGGCATGGATCCGCACAAAGCAGCTCCCCAGTCCGCCGTAAGAACCTGTGATCAGTGCCAGTTGTTTCGTCATGATGTTTTCCTCCCTATGATGCAGGGACCAGTCACCCCGGTTCCCCGTTTGTTTGTTGGATGATGGGTTAAGGATACCAAAAACAGGAGGAAAAGCGAACATCAAAATATGCCATATGATTAGCAAAAGGTGCCAAAAAGTGCAGAGTAAAGAGTGATGAGGTTTGCCACTTTCTTGGCGTCGATCAGCATGACATTTACAGGAGGAATTGTAAACTGCCTTTGGGAAGATCTGTTTGCCCGTTTCTAATCCAAACCCGGTTCTTGCAGCACAGCCTGTTTCTACGCGTCTGATCCTTTCCTGTCAGAACTGGATGTTTTCTGTCCGCAGCAGGGCAAAACCAGATTCCCCGTCTTCCGCTTCAAAAATATTGTAGGTATCCTGGAAATAAAGTCCCAGCATAGTTCGTATTTTTTCATCATCTTCTATGATCAGCAGATTTTTCTTCATACCTTTGCTCCATTCCTTGCTGCTTTCCCAGAAAATCCCATGTTCCCTGTAGGCAATCCTGAAAAAGGAAAAAGGGGGTGTGAAAAATTCACACCCCCCTGTCACTGGTCTCTTGTCACAGGTCCACAGGTCACTGGACGAAGAAAGGCAGCCGGGCTGCGGCTGCCTTTCATTGTATGATGCTGACTCGGATGCGCCTTTGACTTATCCTTACCTCTCCAGAAGAACTCAAGACAAGCAAAGGATGACGAGAAAAGTACATTCCTGTTTTTTATTCGAAAGAACCCGTCAGCCACGGGTTCTTTCCATCGGCCAGTGACTAGTGACCGTTGAGCAGTGACCAAAAAGGTGCTGCCGCAGCAGCCTTTTTTACCGATTGTTCTTGAAATAGGCCAGAGCCACTTCCGGGAACAGGGCATAGGACAGCACATCTTCCACGGAGGCATTGGGATAGCCTTTGGCAGCCAGGTCGGCTTTCATCTTGTCCATTTGCGGCGGAATATCATCGGCCGGTCTGTGGGTGATGGGCGCGATCATGGTCTTGCCGGTCTTCTTCACGATCCAGCGGCGCACCAGCTTCTTCAGATCTTCGCTGATGGGGCCCGGAGTCTTGCCGTATTTGCCCATGACGATATCTTGGATTTCGTTGGGGATCATCTTGTACCGTCCCATCATCACATTCATGGTAGCCATGGTGCCCACGATCTGGCTGGAAGGAGTCACCAGCGGAGGATATCCCAGGTCAGCCCGGACTCTGGGCACTTCCTTCAGCACTTCTTCATACTTGTCAGCCATGCCCATTTCCGTCAGCTGGTTCAGCATGTTGGACAGCATGCCACCAGGGATCTGGAAGCTCAGGACTTTCGGGTTGATGCTGATGTTGCTGGGCAGCTTGAAGGTCTTCACCAAATCGGCCCGGACTTTCTTGAAGTGGTCCGCGATGGGCCCCAGCTTGTCCATGTCGATGCCGGTGTCTCTGGGAGTCCCCTGCAGGGTGTAGACCAGAGATTCGGTGCAGGGATGGCTGGTGGTTTCCGCGAAAGGAGACAGGGCCGTATCCACAATGTCCGCACCGGATTCCACAGCCTTCAACAGGGTCATGGAAGCCATGCCGCTGGTGCAATGGGAGTGGACGTTCACAGGGATACTGATTTCCTTCTTCAGGGCATCCACCAAGGAAGCGCAGGCATAAGGAGCCAGCAGGCCGGACATATCTTTGATGCAGATGGAGTCAGCCCCCATTTCCACCAGTTCCTTGGCCAGCTTCAGATAGTCGCTGTCTTTATGGTACGGGCTGATGGTGTATACCAGAGTGCCCTGGGCATGGGCGCCGGCAGCCTTGGTGGCTTTCATAGCCGTTTCCAGGTTCCGGGTATCGTTGAACGCATCGAAGATACGGATGATGTCGATGCCGTTATCCACGCTCCGTTTGACGAATTCAGTGACCACATCGTCGGCATAATGGTTGTAGCCCAGGATGTTCTGCCCCCGGAGCAGCATCTGCAGTTTGGTCTTTTTCACATGTTTCCGAATGGTACGCAGCCGTTCCCAGGGAGCTTCGTTCAGGAACCGCAGGCAGGAATCGAAAGTGGCACCGCCCCAGGCTTCCAGGGCATAGAAACCGCAGTCATCCAGAGCTTCCAGTACGGGCAGCATATCACTGGTGCGCATACGGGTAGCGCAGAGGGACTGATGGCCATCTCTCAGAACCGTTTCCACGATTTTAACGGGGTTCGGATTGTTCATTGCTCAACCTCCTAATAGTTAAGAACAGCCTAATGGTTTTATACAATATCCATTATAACATACAACTGTTCCAGGTGGTAATACATTGTATTTTATTCTAATTATTAGAATGTTCTTATTGCCCTTCCAACTGGGCTCCCGTGCTCAGCGGCTGTACTGCCGGTACCAGGCCAGGTATTCCCGCTCCACCTCCTCGAAAGGCTGCACCCGGTAATCCACCGGCCGAAGCAGAGTCCTTTCCTGGTCCCGGTTTTCCGGGTGGTCCATGAGATGGTGCAGGTCGCTGAACATCAGGGCCCGGTCGATCTGTTCCACTTCCGCCGTCTCTTCCGGGGTGAGAGGTCCCCCCAGGAACCGGTGCAGTACCGCCTGGAGCAGCCGTTCTTCCAGCTCCCGGTATTTGGGCATGTTCACCTTATAGGGATGGGGCACGTCGGACAGGTAACATTCCGTGGCATCGTGGAGCAGGGCTCCCAGGATCACCCGCCGGGAATCGCCCCGGACCGCCGCCTCTTTGGCTGCCGCCAGACAGTGCTGACCCACAGAGTAAAAGGTCTTCACATGGCCGTTGCCCCGGCACAACAGGCTCAGGGCATGGGCGATATCCTCGATCCGGATGGTTTCCGGGTCCGGATGGAGAGGATCGAACTGGAGCCCCGTATAGGTGGTGATTTCGCCGTCACTCATAAAGCGACGCCTCCTTTGGTTCTCTGCACTCTTTTTTCTTCACTCTCCCAGGAACCGTTCCCGGGCAGCCGCCACCTGGCGGATATGGTCCGCCACCGTGGTGCAGCAACCCCCTACGGCCACCGCCCCGGCCTCCATATACTCCAGGGCATAATCACCGAACTTCCGGTCCGTCCCCACGCCGTGCCAGGTCTTGGTCACCGGGTCGTATTCCTCCCCGCTGTTGGGATAGACGGAAACAGGCCGGTCAGAAGCGGCTTTCAATTCTCCGATCAAGCTCACCAGGTATTCCGGTTTAGTGCAGTTCACCCCTAAGGCCTCCACTTCCGGGAACTGGCAGACCACTTCTGCCGCCGCTTCCCGGAGAGACGTTCCTTCGCAGATGTGAAGCCCGTCCCGGCAGGAAAAGCTCACCCAGAAGGCAGCCCCCAATTCTTTGGCAATGGACGCTTCCACCAGAGCTTCTTCCAGGGAGGGTTGGGTCTCGAACAGCAGCACATCCGCCCCTGCCTGCCACAGGAGTTCCGCCCGGCGCCGATGGAATTCCTCCAGAGCGGCCCGGGACACGCCGTAATGGCCCCGGTATTCGGATCCGTCCGCCAGATAGGCGCCGTAAGGCCCTACTCCGGCCAGGCACAAGGGCCAGGCCCGTCCGGCGGCCTTTCCTTCCTGGTCCCACCATTCCTGCCGGGCTTCCTGGAAAATGGTCACAGAGCGGGTGATCAACTCTTCCGCCTCCTGTTCCGTAAAGCCATTGGCCACAAGCCCCGGGATGGAAGCCTGATAGCTGCAGGTGATCCCTGCATCGGCTCCGGCCCGGAAATACTCCAGATGGACCTGTTTCACCAGTTCCGGCCGGTCGGCCAGCACCCGGGCGGTCCACAGGCTGTTGTTCAGATCAGCTCCCAGGTTTTCCAGGGCCGTGCCCATGGAGCCGTCAATGACCAGGATCTTGTTCTGGTCCAGGATATTTTTCATTGTCTGTCTCATAGTTTCTCTCCTTTTATTCTATACCCCTGCAGGCCTGCAGCAGGACGTCCGTTTCCGCCGGTTTTCTCTGCTCTCCGGACTCTTCCCTCTGCACTCTTCACTCTTCCTCATCCTCCACTGTCCCGTAGGAAACCACGGGAGGATTCTTTCCCCGCACTTTGGCCGGCAGGAACCGGAACCAGAAATCGTTGAAAAGACGGAAGATTTCCTTCTGCTGAGTGACGATGAACAGGATGGTGATCATCACGTAGATAGCGGACAGGATGTCCGTCATGGCCCACAGGGCATCGGCCTGGGCATGGTAGAGCACCACACAAGGGATCATGTAGTAGAACATGTAGAGACGGGTGCCGATCCGGTTCCTGTGGGTGTCCCCGAAAGCGTAGTTGACGGATTTCTCACAGCTGTAGTACATGCCGATAATGGTAGTCCAGGCAAAGACCGTAATGGCCAGGGCCAAGAACCAGGCCCCCGGTTCCCCGAAAGAGACCCGGAAAGCGGCGGTGGTGAGCCTGGCACTGTCCAGGCCAGGGAAATCCGTGTAGGCGTGGGTCAGGATCAGGGACAGGGCGGTAACGGAACACACCACGATGGTGTCCAGGAATACTTCTCCCCAGCCCCAGGAGGCCTGGCGTACCGGATGGTCCGTCCGGGCCGAAGCATGGGCAATGATCCCGTAGCCGGTGCCCGCATCGTTGGAATAGAGGCCTCGGGCGATGCCGTAGCGCATGGCATCCTTCATGGTGGCCCCCGCAAAGCCCCCGGCGGCGGCCACCGGGCTGAAGGCGCTACGGACGATCAGTGTCAGGGCCCCGGGCACCTCCTGCCAGTGCTGGAGCAAAATGGCCAGGCCCCCCAGGATGTAGAGCAGGGCCATGAAGGGCACCACCCGTTCCATCACCCGGGAGATCCGCTGGAGTCCCCCGAAGATAGTGGCAAAACAGGTGATCCCCAGGAAAGCCGCAGCATACACCGGCGGGATCCCGAAGGCTTCCTTCAGGGCCCCCACCACCGATTCGGTCTGGACGCTGCAGGTCCAGGGCCCTAGGGTGAAGCAGGCCACGGACAGGAGCAGGGCCCCCCGTTTCCATCCCAGGGCGTTTTTCATCACAAAGGACCGGTCGCACATGTATTCATCCATGGACTGGGAATACTTCACCCGGAACCGCTGGCCCAAAATAATCTCACAGGCCTTGGTGGACATGCCCAGACAGCCGGACACCCACATCCAAAATACCGCCCCGGGGCCCCCGGACACGATGGCCGTAGCCACCCCGCCGATGTTCCCCACTCCGATGGTGTTGGCCATGGCGGTGCAGGCGGCGGCAAAGCCGGAGACCGTCCCTTTCCCTTCCCCTTTCTGGAACATCTTGCCGAAGGTGTTCCGGAAATGGAATCCCCAGTGGCGGAAATTGTAATAAAAGCGGAACCGGAGGCTCAGATACAGCCCCATACCCACCAGGACCACCGTCATCGGTGTCCCCCACAATGCGTCTGCAGCTCCCTGCAGAAAAGTCAGCAGCAATCCCTTCAACTCCTTATGGAAAATGTATATCTTATCTTATCAGTTGGTTTGACGGGAGTCAATAAAAAGAGACTGCCGCCCATGCAGCAGTCTCTTTGGGGGTCTCGAACCTCGATTCATGAGTCTCGTGCCTTAGGAAAGGCCCATCCCGCGGCTCGGCTCGAGACCCGAGACCGGTGGCTGCACAGAACGTGCAGCCCCCTTCCCTCTTTACCCGACTGTCCCGTCCAGCTCCACCAGGGTCCGGTACAGCACTTCCCCGCCCCGCTCCACGTCTTCCGGGGCCGTGTATTCTTTGCCGCTGTGGCTAATGCCCAGGTGGCTGGGGATGAACAGCATCCCCACCGGGATCCGGTGGGCGATGGAATCCGCATCGTGGCCGGCGCCGCTGGGCATCACCTGCCAGGTGGCCCCCAAGCTGTCCGCCGCTTTTTCAAATGCTTCCATCAGCTGGGGATCGCACAGGGTGCTGTCCTTGTGGATCAGCTGCCGGATGGTGAAACGGGCGTCCGGGATCAGTTCCGCAGCAGCCCGGATTTCCCGGATCAATCCGTCAGTGTACTGCCGGTCCACATTGCGCATCTCAAATGTGCAGGTGACCTCTCCAGGGACTACATTGGCCGCATTGGGCCGGCACTGGATCTTCCCGGCGGTGAACACCAGGCTGTGGCCGATTTTCCGGCAGGCCGCGTCCCCAAAGACGATGAGCTTGGCCATGGCCACCATGGCATCCTGCCGGTCCTCCATAGGAGTGGTACCCCCATGGTTGCTCTGGCCTTCCGCAGTCACCAGGTAGCGGACGATGTTGGAAATCCCGCTGACGATGCCCAACTGGATGCCTTCCTTTTCCAACCGCCCCCCCTGCTCAATGTGGGTCTCCAGGTAGCAGGCCGCATCGGAAAAGTCCCGGCGGCAGGCCAGGATCTCTTCCACCGAATGGCCGAAGCCCTCCAGGGTCTCCCGGAGAAGGGGCTGGTCCGGATCCGTAAGCCCGGCCAGGGCCCGGCTGCCGAAAGTGCCCCCCAGGGGACTGGCTTCTTCCCCGTTGAAAGCGTACACCTCCACCGTGTGCCGGAACTGCCGGCCTTCTTCCCGGAGCCGCTGGACACAGCCGATGGCCGCCGCCACCCCGTAGGCCCCGTCGAACAGGCCCCCGGACGGCACCGTATCCAGATGGGACCCCAGGAGGATGTGCTTTGCCCCCGGGTCCTTTCCGGGCAGCACGGCCCGCAGGTTCCCTGCCGCATCCCGACTGGTGGTGAGCCCTGCCTGTTGGAGCAGCCCTTCCGCCGCCTCCAGGGCCTGGAAGAATTCCGAGCTGTACAGCCGGCGGGTGTAGGACCCGTCCGGGTTCTTTCCGAAATGGGCAATGGTTTCCAGTATATCCATGATCCGTCCCATGGAAAGACCTCCTTCACGTATATTTCTTCCATTAAACCATAAAATGGGAAAATAGAAAAGGGGCTGCCAAGCTGCCTGTCACTGGTCACTGGCTGAAGGATAAAATTTGCAAGTAAATTTTTGAATGTACAAAATTGGGTTTCCTACTGATAAAACCATTGTTTCTATTTTCCGTATATTCTTGGTTTTATATGGTTTGGGGAACCTACAGCCCGGGTTCTTTCCAACGTCTAGTGACTAGAGACAAGTGACAGGGGGCGTTGCACGAAACGTGCACTCCCCTCTTCACGCCCGCACCGACCGGTATCGTTCCTGCCCCAATACTTCCAGCATGAAGGCCATAGGATCCAGGTTCCCTTCCCGAAGCATCCGGAAGATCTGGGGGCTGCATCCGGAAACCAATACCGCTCCCTGCTGGTTCTGGGTCACCGGCTGCTGGCGGGTCCGGCTGTCTACATTCCAGAAAACCACCTGAGGCAGTTCGTATCCCTGGGCCCGGAATTTTTCCCGGGCTCGCTGGAAGTTAGTCAGTCCCCCCCGGCTGCAGGCTGCGTCGAATTCCATATCCGAGATCACATACAGCCTCCGGGGCAGCTCTTCCTGAGGCGTCCTCTTCCGGACGGCTTCCCGGAGGATCAGATCGAACACCGCCTGGAGATCGGTGTTGGCCACTTCATTGAAAGACATGGTGTACCGGATCTTTTCGGCGATATCCCGTCCCTTGATTTCCACCAGACGAGGATGTTCACTGAAAGTGATGAAACGATTCCGGAAGGGTCCTCGGTTCCGCTCGGCAAAATACACAGCCAGGGACTGGGCCACCGCTGCTGGCATGGGATGGGACCCGCTGTACATGGAACCGGATCCGTCCGCCACCACCAGTGCGTCCTCGCCCCGAGTGAAATCTTCCTGGGCCTTCCAAGTCACATCCAGGGACCGCCGCTGTTCTTCCGTAAGAGACTGGACCGGCCGTCCCCAGTATCCATTGGTTTCCATTAGAGAAGCCACGATATCATAGGGAGCCAGGGTACCGGTGTGGAGCTTCTTTTCGCTCTTTTCCACCTGGTCCAGGAAGGCCTGGTACCGTTCTCCATCATTCCGCCAAAAGGCCTGCCGATATTTGAACAGAGCTCTGGATGGCTGCCTGTCGTAGGCAAAGGTATAGTCTCGATTCCGGAGATGGTTCTCCAGGAGATGGATTTCCCGCCGCAGCCTGGTGAGAAGCTGCCGGTACTCCCGTTCCGTCAGATGGAACTGACGGGCCAGGTGACGGGCCTGGTTCACCGTCCGGGGGCAGGAAGCGTTCACCGAAGGCAGCCATTTGGCCAAAAGAGAAACCGGACGTCCTTCTTTTGTGGCCCGTTCGTCCGCTTCCAGCAGCTGCTGGAAGAAAGCGACCGCCTGTTTTTCACAAGGGGTGCCCAAAAGTTCCAGCAAATCATCATAACGGCCATAGTCCGGAACCAGGGACAGATTTTTCTCGACTGTTCCCGGGGCAAAAAGGGCCAGCCAATGGAATATGATCCGGAACACCCGCCGTTCTCCCAAGCCTCCCCGGATATCCCGGGCAAAGAACAGGATTTTCAAGGCCAGGTCCCGGTTTTCCCCATAGGCTGCCTGAAACCGCCGGAGAATCTCCCTTTTGGGATTGTGGCGCAGGGCCCCGATCGAAGCAAACAGGTCCAAGCACTGAGAGCCTGTGCTGGTATAAGTCAGGGCACCGTTTTCTGTACGGGTCCAATTGGTTTCTTCCTGCAGCAGTCCTGCCATGATGATTCTCCTTTCCATCCCTGCCAAGGTACCCTTCCACCTGGGGGACAGCTGCCGGAGCAGCTCTCCTCACCGGGCAGGATTTCGGCTTTCACAGCTTCTGAAATATAGAAAAACGCTGTAGGTACCTTTCAAGACACGTATTCCATAATGATCTTGGAAATGTTGGCTGTCCGTGTCTTCCAAAGCATCAAAGGTTTCGGGATCCCTCCCGCAGACACTTGCAAAAGTGCCCAATACCATTTTCATACTTGTTTTTGCTGTAGATGCTTTCGATGGCTCCATTTTACTCAGAAAAACGATTTCTATCATGGAAAAAAAGGTACGAACGATGTTCGCTACCGTTCGTACCTTTGCTGTCTCTCCAGCCGCTCTTTGATTTTCTGTACCAGTCCGGGAGGATCCACCACCTTCAGGAAAGGACCGAAGGCCAGGATCCGGATCAGCAGTTCCGTTTCATCCGTTTTGTAGTAAAAAAGGGTCAGACGGTAATGGTCCTCATCCAGCTGCACAGTCTCCTTTTCCAGATCGGAAAAGTGCAGCAGCGCCCGTTCCAGGGCTTTCCGCCTATCCACCAGTTCCAGCACAGTCCGTGCTTTCCAGCGTTTTCGGTCCCGCTGGCAGGCTGAACCCGCCTCCTTCAGCTGGAGGTCCCGGAGGGAAGAGACCCGGAGGGTGTACAGGGTCCCCCGGTCGGAATGGGCCAGGAGACGGAACTTGTCATCCAAGCCGGAATATTCCAATCCGTCCGGATGGACTTCCAGGGAGTGGATTCCTTTCCGGCCCTGGAACTGGACCTGGAGCTTTCTTTTCTCCCGGAGCGCCGTCAGAAGCTGGCGAAAATGATCCCGATAGACCGGGTCCCCATAGGGATCCCCATCCTGGTATCGGTCATAATAGACGAAGAAATCCCGGGAAAACAGCGGTTCTCCCAAAGGGAACGGCAAAGCCGGCGGCTGGAACAGCTGCATCCGAGGATCCTGGAGGACAGCAGCCAGCCAGTGTCTCTCCAGAGCGGTCAGGGGACAGTCCGGGACACTGGCCAGGGGCGTCTTCCCCTCCCGGGTCAGGAGATGGCTTTCGGCCAGGATCCGGGGCAGTTCCAGGGTGCTTTCCCCGAAGGACCCTTCCTGGATCAGTCCATAGAGCTTTTCTCGGGTCAGCGTTCCCCGGCAGGCTTCCCGAAGCACTTTTGCCAGCACCTGGTAATACCGGCCGTAGATTTCGTGGAACAGCATGGTCAATCCTCCTCATACAGAGCCCGGAGCCGGTCCAGGTCCTTCCAGAAGCGCCGGGTCACCTGTGGATTGGAACAATCCAGGCGCAGGATCCGGCCTATGAACGTGCGGAGCCAGGGCAGCATTTCCCGGGCATCGTACACATCGATGGAAAAGCGCCACACCGTGGGGCTTACCTGGATCACCTTTCCCTGCCGTTTTTCCCGCCGGAGCCGTTCAGGGATATAAGGTTCTTCCGGACCTGCATAGAGATCCAGTTCCACATGGTCCGGCCGGGATCTTTTTCCTGAGCCAGCTCCGATGCCCCACAGATACCGGACAAACTGCCGGCCTGATCGTTCCAGTTCCGCCCATCCTGGTTCCTGTCCGGCCTGTTCCGCTTTTTCCAATCGGTCCAGGCGGAACACCTGGGGCCGTTTCCCCTTTTCCCGGCCGGCCAATAGATAAGTCCGTCCCGTGGCCGTGCTGCAGTAGGCTTTCAGAGGATAGATCTCCAGTGTCTCCCCAGCTTTCCCGTCCTTTTTCCGGAATTCCAGCCGGACCTTCCGTTTGGCCTCATGGGCAACGGCCAACTGGTACAGGATCTCCTGATCCAGGGCTCCGGAAAGATAATGGTGCTTGAAAGAAAGGAAAGTGTCCTGTTCCGGGCACCGGTCCAGGAGATAGGCACCCACGATCCCCAGGGGCAGAGCCTCCGAAGCAAAGCTCAGGGCAGCGGCCCAGCCAGCCGGATTCCAGGGAGCATCTGCCAGTTTGTAAGACAGGCTCTTCCCTACTTTCCGGCTGCAGAAGAGGCCCAGCTCCTCCCCTTCCTTCAGTTTGTTCCGGATGGTGGAAGCATCGGGCAGCGGACAGTCCGGGTCGGCCTGGAGCAGAGCGGTGCAGACCTGGTCCACCGCCTCCCCAAAAGAAAGTTCTCGCTGTCGGCGGAAAATGTCCAGCAGCAAGAAGTGGAGGGCCGCATCCCAGGGCGTGAAGCTTTTGGCCCGGAAAGCCTCGTACAGGGGATTGTGCCGGACGGTCCGGCAGTCCACGGTCAAAAACACCACTTTCCCTTCCGGTTCCTGGCGGAAAGCCATGGCATCCCGGAGCCAGCTTTCCACCCGGCGCCGTTCATTGTCGTAGCTCCGGAGGCTCTTCAACCGGAAATCCCGCCGGGTGTGGAAGCCCTGGACGTAGAAATCCCGCAGCACGGAACGAGTGGTGTTGAAATCTTTGATCAGTTCCTGATAGGCCATGGTACATTCTTGCCTCCCTGTCTCTCTTCACTCTTGCCTTTCCATTCTGCCCTGTTTCCGTTCCAGATCCCTCATCACCCACTGCCAGGCGCAAAAGCCGAAGATCCCCGCTACCAGCCAAGCCATAGGGTCACAGGCAGCGGAGATAGCATAGCTGTGGGGCTTCATGCCCACCAGGGCAGTGAGCCCCCGGGCCATGAGCTCGAATACCCCGCACAGGGTGGGCGCCAGGGCGTACCCCACTCCCTGCATAGCATTCCGATAGATGAAGATCATACTGAGGGGCAGATAGAACCACATAGCAATGTCCCCGTAGGTCTGGGCCCAGGGCAGCAGAGCCGCCGCATCCACGTCCCCAGAGAAGAAGAACCCTGTCAGGAAAGGCAGCAGGTAATGGAGCACCACCGCCGACAGCACCGAATACAGGGCCATCATCTGGAGGGCTTTCTTCACTCCCTCCCAGATCCGTCCCAGGTCCCCTTTCCCGAAGTTCTGTCCCGCATAGGTAGCCATGGTCTGGCCCATGGACAGACACCCCTGAGTCAGCAGCATGGAGACCTTGGAGGCTGCCGTATAGGCCGCTGCCGCAGTGGACCCGAACAGGTTGATGGCCGCCTGGGCAATCATGATCCCGGAGGCAGTGATGGAGAATTGGAGGGCCATGGGCACCCCCATCCGCAGCTGTTCCCGGGTCTCATGGCCGTACAGCTTCCATTCTTCCCGCCAGGGCACCAGCACCGGCACCTTTTGCACAATATAGAGGATGCACAGCAGCACGGAGATCCCCTGGCTCACCACCGTGGCCAGAGCCGCCCCGGCCACCCCCATACCGAACTGGATGATGCAGAGAAGATCCAGCCCCACATTGAGGCAGGCGGAGAACACTAGGAAAAAGAGAGGCGCCTTGCTGTTCCCCACGGACCGGAGGAACACGGAAGCCATGTTGTAGAACACATTGGTGAACAGCCCCTGGAAGATGATGGTGATGTAGGTCCGGGCATCGTCCATAATGTCCGCCGGGGTGTTCAGAAGGTCCAGGAGCCAGGGCACGGCGGCGGTGCTCAAAAGGGTCATGGCAGCAGACAGCAGCAGGGCCAGCAGGGTGCCGTTAGCCACGCTCCGCCGGACCCCCGCTTCGTCTTTGGCCCCGAACCGCTGGGAAGTCAGGATGCCGAAGCCGGCGGTGATCCCTAGGGCAAAGCCCAGCACCAGGAACATCAGGGTGCCGGTGGAACCCACCGCCGCCAGGGCCCCGGCCCCCACATACCGGCCCACGATGATCATGTCCGCCATGTTGTACAGCTGCTGGAACACATTGCCCACGAACATGGGGAACAAAAAATGGAGGATGATGGGGACGATGGGTCCCCGGGTCATGTCTTTTTGCATAATTGATAACACCTTGGTCACTGGTCACTTGTCACTGGACAATGGAAGGAACCCGGGCTACGGGTTCCTTGGCATGATGCAGAACCAGAATCGCAATGGATATAGAAACGATTTTCTTGTCACAGAAGAATCTGTTTCCATACATTTTAAAATTTGCCTGCAAATTTTATCATTCGGCCAGTGACAAGTGACGAGCTGCTGCCTTTGCAGCAGCTCCAGACAAAAAGAGGGTGCTGCACAGCTGTGCAGCACTCTCGTGTTTTTTAGCACAATTTCGCGCCGGCGGGGATGTGGGGATCCAGCATCAGGAGATGGAGTTTCCGTTCTTCCCCTTCCATATGTTCCGCGCTGAGCAGCATCCCGCAGGATTCGATACCCATCATCTTCCGGGGCGGCAGATTGACAATGGCCACGCAGGTCTTGCCGATCAGCTCTTCTGGTTCGTAGTAGGCCTTGATCCCGCTGAGGATGGTCCGGTCGGTGCCGGTGCCGTCGTCCAGGGTGAACTGGAGCAGCTTCTTGCTCTTGGGCACGGCGAAGCAGTCCTTCACCTTCACCACCCGGAAATCGCAGTCGGCAAACTTGTCGAAGTCCACGTAGTCGGTGAAGAGCGGTTCGATGGTCACATTGGAGAAGTCGATCTTCTCGGGAGCCACCGTTGCGAAAGCCGGTGCAGCGGCACTTTCCCCGGCTGCAGCAGCCGGAGCGGCGGCAGGAGCCTTGGAGGCTTCGTTCTTCCCGCCGTCCAGAGGCTTCATGGTGGGGAACAGCAGCACGTCACGGATGGAGACGGCCCCGGTGAGGAACATCACCAGACGGTCGATGCCGATGCCCAGGCCCCCTGTGGGAGGCAGGCCGTGCATCAGGGCGTTGATGAAGTCCTCGTCCATCATGCCCGCTTCGTCATCCCCGGCGTTCCGTTCTTCCACCTGCTTTTCGAACCGTTCCTTCTGGTCCAGAGGATCGTTCAGTTCGGTAAAGCCGTTGCACAGTTCCCGGCCGAAGATATACCCTTCGAAACGGTCGGTGATTTCCGGATCCGCCGCGCTGCTCTTGGCCAGGGGAGAGATTTCTTTGGGATGGCCAGTGATGAAGATGGGCTGGATCAAATTCTTTTCCACGAATTCGTCAAAGAAGGCGTTGATGATCTTGCCCACGCCCCAGGCGGGTTCCACCGCCACGCCGGCTTCTTTGGCCAGCTGCCGGGCTACTTCCACGTCCTTCACCCCGGTGAAGTCCTTGCCACTGTATTTCTTCACAGCGTCGATCATGGTCATCCGGGGCCAGGGACCGGTCAGGTCGATTTCCGTGCCTTCATACTGGATCTTCAGTGTCCCCAGGACCTTTTCCGCACAGGTGGTGACGATCTTTTCCGTCAGATCCATCATGGTGTTGAAGTCCCCGAAGGCTTCATAGCATTCCAGGGTGGTGAATTCCGGGTTGTGTTTGATGTCCATCCCTTCATTCCGGAACACCCGGCCCAGTTCGTACACCCGTTCCAGGCCCCCTACCACCAGCCGCTTCAGGTTCAGTTCCGTGGCGATCCGCAGGTACAGGTCGATGTCCAGGGCATTGTGATGGGTAATGAAGGGCCGTGCGGTGGCGCCCCCGGAGATGGTGTTCAGCACAGGGGTCTCCACTTCCAGGTAGCCCTGGTCGTCCAGCACCTGCCGGATGCATTTGATGATCTGGGTCCGTTTCACGAACACGTCCCGGACTTCCGGGTTCACGATCAGGTCCACATACCGCTGGCGGTAGCGGATTTCCTTATCCTTCAGCCCGTGCCATTTTTCCGGCAGGGGTTTCAGGGCTTTGGAGAGGAATTCCAGTTTCTGGACCCGGATGGAAGGTTCTCCCATGTGGGTCTTGAACACGGGACCTTCCACCCCCACGATATCCCCGATATCCAGCAGTTTCACCACGCTGTAGGCGTCTTCGCCCATTTCGTCCTTCCGGACGTACAGCTGGATCTTTCCGGTCTTGTCCTGGAGATCCATGAAACAGGTCTTGCCATGGCCTCGGATGGCCAGCAGACGGCCGGCCACTTTCACCACGGTACCCGCGGCTTCCATGGCTTCCACCTGGTCGTGGACCTCTTTGGTGTGGTGGGTCCACTGGTAGGCATGGCCGAAAGGCCGGATGCCCTTTTCTTCCAATTTATGCATTTTGTCCAGACGGACCTGCATCTGCTCGCTGACGTCTTCGTCCGCCAGGGCTTCCTTCTCTACGTCCGGTTGGTTCTTCTTTTCGTCGGACATGAAATACCTCCTGCTCTGTTTCCGAAATTATTTAGCGGCCTTTTCGGCGGCTTTCTTCTTGGTGCCAGGACGGCTGACGGCCACGATCTTGTAATCCAATTCACCGATGGGGGTGGTGACCTTCACCACAGCGCCCACCTTCTGGCCCAGGATGGCTTTGCCAACAGGGGATTCGTTGGAGATCCGGGGCGGTTCGGCCATGGGGTCGGCTTCAGTGGTCCCTACTACGGTATATTCTTCCTGGTCATGGGTTTCCATGTCTTCGATCTTCACTTTGCAGCCCAGGGATACCACGTTTTTGGTAATGTCCGTATCCTTGATGATCTGGGCGTTCCGGATCATGTTTTCCAGGGTCAGGATCCGGCCTTCCACAAAGGCCTGTTCGTTTTTGGCATCGTCATATTCGGAGTTTTCGCTGATGTCCCCGTAGGAAATGGCGACTTTCAGCCGTTCGGCAACCTGCTGCCGTTTTTCAGAACGGAGATAATCCAGTTCGTCTTCTAATTTTTTGAGACCTTCTTCGGTCAGGATTGTTTGCTCAGCCATCTTTCACGACTCCTTTATAGGCTTTTTGGCTACTGCCATATCTTGTAAATTATAGAGTTTTTCCGAGGGGTTGTCAATGGGAAGGGAGGTGCATGGGCCCCCCTGTCTCGAGACTTGAGACCAAATAGCGGCTGCTATATGCGCAGCAGCCCCGTCAGTGGCCAATGACCGCCATCCCGGCCAGAACCGCCAGGAAGGCCAGGTTGGCCAGGGTGAAGATCTTCAGATAGTAGCCTTGGAGCCAGGGGTAGCGGCGGACGTAGAAGCCGTAGGAGATCAGGCTGGCCATGGAGGCGATCAGGGTGCCCAGGCCCCCGATGTCCGTGCCCAGCACCAGGGCTTTCCCATTATCTGTGAACCCGGACAGCAGCACTGCCGCTGGCACGTTGCTGATCACCTGGCTGGCCAGGAGAGCCGTGAGGAATTCCCGTCCTGCCAGGCACTGGATCAGCAACTGCCGAAAGGCCGGCACTTGGCCCAGGTTCCCGATCAGCACAAAGAAGGCCACGAAGGTGGCCAGAAGCGGAACATCCACCCACCGGAACCACCGGGGCCGGTACAGCAGGATGGTCAAAGTCACCACTCCCAGGGTGAACCGCCAGTCCGCCACCCGGGCCACGGTGAGAAGGCACAGGAGAAACAGGACCCCCAGGACCCGTTCCTCTCGCGCAGACTGTTTCTCCCTCCACAACGCCGGTTCCCCTTTCTCCAAGGGACGGCGAGAAATCCACAGGACCACCCCCAACACCAGCAGTGCCAGAGAGGCCAGGGTGTAGGGCAACAACAGGACCAGGAATTCCCCCAGGTCCATATGATACCGGAAGTACAGGTACAGGTTCTGGGGATTCCCCACCGGGGTCACCATGCTCCCCAGATTGGCAGCCAGGGTCTGGAGCACGATGACCTTGGCCGCCTGTTTTTCCGTCCCCTGCCCTTCCAGGGACAAGAGGGCAAAGGGGACGAAGGTAAGCAGGGCCACGTCGTTGGTGACCCACATGCTGCCAAAGAAGCAGGCAAAGACCAGCACCGCCCCCAGCTGCCGGGTATCCTGGAGACGGCCCAGGAGATGGTCCAGGAGACGGTCAAAGAAGCCCGTTTCCCGCAGGCCCCCGATTACCGCCATCAGGCAGAACAGGATGGCCAGCACCGGCACATTGAGGGCCTCCAAAAGGGCCCCGGAAGGAGGCACCGCCAGAAAAGACAGCAAAGCCCCCACAGAGGCCAGGAAAAGGACGGGATTGGAGCGGAGGAAATGGAACAGGGATGGCATGGGAAACTCCTTTTTTCATGGAAAAAGGCTGTTGCATCAGCAACAGCCTGTCATACGTCATAAGTTATACGTCATACGCCAATGGAAGCCAGCTCTGCTGGCGCTGAACGCAGGAAAACCTGTTGAATCCCATGGCAGGTTTGAAAAATTTAAAATCAATTGGAACAATTGATTTCTAAAAGCGTATGACTTATGACGAAAGGGGCTGCTGCGCATGCAGCAGTCCCTTCTCTCTTACAGCAACTCCTTCACCGCCGCCAGCACGCCGTCGAAGTTGATGGCGTGGGTCACTTCGGGGACGTATTCCACGTAGGTCACTTTGTCGTTTTTGTCCACGACCACAACGCCCCGGGCTTCCAGCCGCAGGCCGTCCATCAGGAAACCGTAGTTCTTCCCGAAATCAGCGTCCCGGTGATCGGACAGGGTCACCACATTTTCCACTCCGGCGGCACCGCACCACCGGGCCTGGGCAAAGGGCAGGTCCATGGAAACTGTCAGCACCACCACATCAGGGGACAAGCCGGTCACATCCTGGTTGAACCAGCGGGTCTGGGCATCGCAGACACCGGTATCCAGGGAGGGCACTACAGAGATCACCTTGATCTTCCCTGTATAATCTTTCAGGGTCTTTTCCCCCAGTTTGTTGTCCAACAGTTTGAAAGCAGGAGCCTGCTGCCCCACTTTCACTTCCGGCCCCACCAGGGCCACAGGATTGCCGGCAAAAGTCACAGTCCGTTTTTCCATTGTATATTCCTCCTCTGTCAGTAGAGATGAACTCTTTATTGATGGATATAGTATATCATTCTAAGAATGATTCGTAAATAGGATTTTTTGTGTAAAGATGTCAGACCGGCCCTCTCGGTCCTTTCAAAAGTCAGACGTCAGACTGGTCGCGCTAAGATGACGGCCGTAGTTCCAAACGCACAAAAAACGTTCAATAGAACCTGGCCGCGGGACGGGTTCTTTCCAACGGCCCGAGACTCACGACTCGAGACCACAAAAAAGGGGTTGTTGCGCACGCAACAGCCCCTTTTTTACAGCCTTACGGCTTATTCTCACATCATGCCAGGCATCCCAGCGCCCATGGCGGGAGCAGCTGCGGCGCCCTTTTCAGCCGGTTTGTCGGCTACCACGGCTTCCGTGGTCAGGATCATGGAAGCGATGGAAGCGGCATTCTGGAGAGCACTGCGGGTCACTTTGCAGGGATCCACGATACCAGCTTTGATCATGTCCACATATTCTTCGGTAGCAGCGTTGAAGCCAGTGCCTTTGGCAGCCTTCTTCACAGCTTCCACGATGACAGCGCCTTCCAGACCGGCGTTGTTGGCGATTTGCCGTACCGGTGCTTCGATGGCCCGTCTCACGATATCGATACCGGTCTTTTCGTCCCCGTCAGCCTTGGCTTCCAGTTCGTCCAGTACCGGCTGTACCTGCAGCAGGGCAGTGCCGCCGCCAGCTACGATACCTTCTGCCACAGCCGCACGGGTAGCGTTCAGGGCATCTTCGATACGCAGTTTCTTATCTTTCAGTTCGGTTTCGGTAGCAGCACCTACTTTGATGACAGCTACGCCGCCGGACAGTTTAGCCAGGCGTTCCTGGAGTTTTTCTTTGTCGAACTGGGAAGTGGTTTCAGGGATCTGTGCCCGGATGGAAGCGATCCGATCAGCCACAGCCTGTTTGTCACCGCCGCCGTCCACGATGGTGGTCAGGTCTTTGGTCACCCGTACCTGGCCGGCAGTACCCAGGTCAGCCAGGGTAGCGCTGTCCAGTTTCCGGCCTACTTCTTCACTGATCACGGTAGCGCCGGTCAGGGTAGCGATATCCTGCAGCATAGCCTTCCGGCGATCACCGAAGCCAGGAGCCTTCACAGCCACAGCCTTGAAGGTGCCACGCAGACGGTTCACGACCAGGGTAGCCAGGGCTTCGCCTTCCACGTCTTCGGCGATGATCAGCAGTTCACGGCCCTGTTGTACCACTTTTTCCAGCACAGGCATGATGTCGTTGATCAGGGTGATCTTCCGGTCCGTAATGAATACATACGGATTGCTCATGACGGCTTCCATCTTATCCGGATCCGTTACCATGTAGGGGGAAATGTACCCACGGTCGAACTGCATGCCTTTCACAGTTTCCAGAGAAGTATCCATGGTCTTGGATTCTTCTACAGTGATGACGCCGTCGTTGCCGACTTTTTCCATAGCGTCAGCGATCAGGCCGCCGATTTCTTCATCCCCAGCGGAAATGGAAGCAACCTGTGCCTTTTCTTCCTTGGTGCTGACGGTTTTGGCGCTCTTCTGGAGTTCGTCCACCAGGGCATCCGTAGCTTTCTTGATCCCTTTCTTCAGGACCATGGGGTTGGCACCGGCTACCACGTTTTTCATCCCTTCATGGACGATGGACTGAGCCAGGACCGTAGCAGTGGTGGTGCCGTCGCCGGCGATATCGTTGGTCTTGGTGGCTACTTCACGGACCAGGGCAGCACCCATGTTTTCGAACGGATCTTCCAGTTCGATGTCCTTGGCGATGGTCACCCCATCATTGGTGATGGTGGGAGAACCGAATTTCTTTTCCAGGACCACATTGCGGCCTTTGGGCCCCAAAGTTACCTTTACGGCATCAGCCAGGGCATTGACACCGCGTTCCAGGCCGCGGCGGGCGTCTTCATCAAATTTAATCAGTTTAGCCATTCTAATCGACTCCTTAATTCCAGATAATATACGGTATGGTATTCTCTACCAAAAACGGGACGGAAGAAAGCTTTCAGTCTTCCACAACAGCCAGGATATCGCTGTCTCTCAGGATGATGTAATCTTTCCCATCCAGGGTCACATCACTGCCGGAGTATTTGGCGAACACAACTACATCCCCTGCCTTCACTTCGGAAGGGACCCGGGTGCCGTTATCCAGCAGACGGCCGGTGCCTACAGCAACGACTTTCCCCGTCTGGGGTTTGTCCTTATGGGCCGTATCCGGCAGGTAGATCCCGCTGCTGGTCTTTTCTTCTTGCACAATCGGTTCAACTACAACATGGTCATCCAAAGGTTTTAACATTTTACGTATCCCCTTTCATTCTATGAGCAATGGGTTATTTTTGTTTTTATTAGCACTCATTTCACTGGAGTGCTAACTACAGTATCTATAATAGCATGTTTCTAAAAAAAATCAAGCCTTTTGACTATTTTTTGTCAAAAGGCTTGAAAACTTTTTTCTGTAAGGTCCGGATCACCCGGTCATAACTGTCCGGATCATGGGGCCAAAGGCACCGGCTGCAGTCCTTGTTCCCATCTGCCATAGGGGTGAAATCTCCGCCGCAGTCCGGGAGCAGATACAGGGGACAGAAACAGAAAAGGCAGCTGAACCGGTCCGGGTCCGCCCCTTTGTGGCAGGGAAAGAATTCACACTGCCGATGAGCAAAAGATTTATACCGGCAGCTCATGATTCCAAGGATTTCCCATAAGCCCGGGCCAAGTCCCCGAATTCTTCCATGGTCAGGGATTCTCCCCTGCGCTTCCCGTCGATACCCGCCGCCTCCAGCAGCTGCTGCACCTGGTCACTGGAGATCCCCAGGGTCTTCAGGCAGTTGCTGAGCATTTTCCGCCGCTGGGAAAAGGCCGCCTTCACCACCCGAAAGAACAGTTTTGCAGGTACGTCCACCGCTGGGTGTTCCCGTTTGTCGCAGACCACCACCATGGAATCCACCTTGGGAGCGGGCATGAAATCCCGGGCTGGCACCGGGATGGCCAGCCGGGGCTGGGAATAATACTGGAGGGCCAGAGAGAGCGGTCCGTAGTCCTTCCCGCCCGGGGAAGCGATCATCCGCTCTGCCACTTCCTTCTGGACCATCACCACCAGCCGCTGGAGGGGCAGATCCTCTTCCAGCAGGGCAAAGATGATGGGGGTGGTGATGTAATAGGGCAGATTGGCGGCCACCGTAAAGGGCCGGTGTTCCGTCACTTCCCCCAGGTCCACCTTCAGCACGTCCCCGGGGACGATTTCCACATTGTCATACCCTTCCAGGGTCTTGGCCAGCACCGGCAGCAGGGTCCGGTCGATCTCCACGCTTTTCACCTGGGCGCCGGTTTCCGCCAGGGCCTGGGTCAGGGTACCGATCCCCGGGCCGATTTCCAGCACCAGGTCCCCAGGACCCACCTGGGCTTCCCGGGCGATGCCCCGGACCACCTGCTCATTGATGAGAAAATTCTGGCCGAATTTTTTCTTGGCCCGGAGGCCGAATGTATCAAGGATGTACCGGGTCACGTCCCGGCTGGCGATCACTGGATGCAGCATACCTTATTTCCCTTCCCTGTGGATCTCTGCCAGAGCGGCCTGGAATTCCTCCCGGGTCACTCCGTAATTGTTCAGCCGGTTCACCATCTGTTTGGCATTGCCGTAGCCGATGCCCAAAATGGCTCCCAGCCTGTCCCGCCGGGCCACCGCTTCCGGGGACCCGGACAGCCCTGAAACAAATAAGTCCCGAGAGGAAAATTCCTTTCGGGGCTCCATTTCCTGGAAACGGACCTTGGACAGGGCTTTCCGGATGGCCTCGGGCTGGGCCTGTTCGATGCCCACGTCATGATGGGCCAGGGCCTCCGCCTTGGGCACAAAAGCCTGTCCGGCCCGGGGAAAGCGCTCCGTCAAAAACTTGCGGATCCTCTCCCCCGCGCCGTCGGGATCGGTCATGATGATGATCCCCCGTTTCCTGTAGGCTGCTTCGATCAGGGCCAGGGTATGGGGCGCCAGGGTGAACCCGCCGGTCTCGATGGTTTCAGCATCCACTGCCTTCTTCACCGCCACGGTATCCATCTTGCCTTCTACTACCAGCACTTCTTTCAGCACGATTTTCTCCTGTCTGTCATTCCAAGAAATAAATGGTCACGTCCCGCCGGCCCCAGGAGATGGCATCGCCATAGTCTTCCATATAAAGGTCGATGGTGTTGCCGTTGATGGCGCCGCCGCAGTCCGCTGCCACTGCAAAGCCGTAGCCGGGGATATACATCCGGGTCCCGTAGGGGATCACATCCGGATCCACGGCCACCACCCCATGATAGGGGACCACACCTGTAGAAGTGAGCCCTGTACCGCTGCCTTCTGCCAGGGTATAGGCGGATGCTTCCACCGTCCGGGCAGAACGGTACCGGACGAAACCACGGGAAGTTTCGATCATATTCAGGTTGTTCCCCGTACCCACTTCCACGATTTCCGAAACAGGCTCCGTGACGACCTCCCTGTGGAGTTCCTGTCTCACAGTCTCACTGCCCACTTTCACTTCCCGGTAGGTAACTTTCTCTACCCCGTTTTGGCCGGCAGAGATCACATTCTGTCTGCCCCGGGGCAGGTTGTCATTGTTCCGCATCTCCACTTCATAGGGGATCTCCCGGGTTTCCGTGGCCAGCTTGTTGGTGGGAGAAATGATATGGATGGTCATATCGGGGGTCACTTCCGTGTCCAGCCCGGGATAGACTTGGAATCCACTGTAATCCACTCCCACAGCATTCAATACGTCTCGCACAGTTTTGCGTCCGATGGTATATTCGGTGGTCCTTCCAGCCTTCCACACCTTCACAGGCATGGCCCGCACCACTTCGATGGTGGCACCGTCACTGAATCTATCATCGCCGAGGACATCATAGCCGTCAGCTTTCTGAAGAACGACACCGGCCTCTTCCAGGGTACCCTGGACCGTCAGGGCTCTGGTTTTCAGGTTGATCGTCTGCCCGTCCACTTTAATGCTTACGGTCTTCGGCTGGGATGCAAAGCCCAGGAAGTTCACGCTGGCAACCAGCAGCAGAGAAACGACGATCCACTTATAGGGACGCTTAAAAGGTTGTGATTTTCGCAAAGTTTCGCCTCCTTAAAGTGTTTGCATCATACCATAAGGAGACGTTTCCTGTCAAAAATAAATTAGTACCAGATACTAATTGTAAACATTTTACATGAATAAAATTGTGAAGTTTTTGTAGACTATACACCTGTTTTACGCGGTTTTGACCCGGAAAAACAGCTTTTTCGCATTATTTGATGAACTTTCCATGATTTTTTCCGGCGTGGTCCCCCGCAGTTCCGCCGCCCGTTCCGCCACGATGGCCGTATAGAGAGGATTGTTCCGCTTGCCCCGGTAGGGCACCGGCGCCATATAGGGGGAATCGGTCTCGAAAAGGATCCGGTCTTCCGGCACCCGGGCCAGGATGGTCCGCACTCCCCGGTCGTTCTTGAAGGTGCTGGTTCCCCCGAACCCCAGGTACCAGCCCAGGGCAAGGGCTTCTTCCGCCATGGCCCAGTCCCCGGAAAAGCAGTGGAGCACCCCCCGGACGCCCTTCCCCTCTTCCCGGATGATCCGGAGCACGTCCTCATGGGATTCCCGGTCGTGGATGATCACCGGCAGGCCGGTCTTCCGGGCCAGGTCCAGCTGGCGGATCAGAAATTCCTGCTGCCGGTCATGGGGAGAGTGCTCGTCATTGTAATAATCCAGGCCAATCTCCCCGATAGCCACCACCCGGGGATCGGCACACCATTCTTCGATCTGGTCCAGTTCCTCCAGGGAGCTGTGGCCGATCTCTTCCGGATGGATCCCTACCGCCGCCCACACAAAGGGGTACTGGTGGGCCAGGCTGAGGGCCATTTTGGAGCTAGGAATGTCACAGCCGGGATCGATGATCCCGGCCATGGTCTCTCCGATTGCCCGGAGCAGCTCTTCCCTATCAGCGTCGAAGTCCACCACGTCCACATGGGCATGGGTATCGAACAAAGGAAGTCTTTTCATATTATTTCACCTTGCTGCCGGAGGCGATCCCCGGCACTTCCGCCAGCTTCAGGTTCCCCTGTCCGTCGGAAGCGGCCAGGAGCATCCCTCTGGATTCCACTCCCCGGAGCTTGGCCGGCTTCAGGTTGGCGATGACGATCACGTTCTTGCCGGTAAGCTCCTCTTCCTTATAGTAGGGAGCGATGCCGGACACGATGGTGCGGGTCTCATCCCCTACCTTTACCTGGATCTTCAGCAGCTTGTCCGCGTTGGGCATCTTTTCCGCACTGAGGATGGTGCCCACCCGCAGGTCCAACTTACCGAAATCTTCAATAGTGCACTGGTCCGGGGTCACTACACCGGCGGCTTTCTTGTCGGCTTTCTTTTCCTTTTTGGCCGGTTTGGCTTCCTTCTTGGCTTCTGCCGGCTTGTCTTCCTCTTCTTCCTCGATCCGGGGGAAGATGGGCTGGCCCTTGGCCACTTTGGTGCCGTCGGGGAAATTGCCCCAGGCCACGTCGTTCAGGTCGAACTGCTCCGGAACGGTGAGGCCCAGCTGTTCAAAGATTTTGGGAGCGGTGAAGGGCATCATGGAAGAAATCAGGATGGCGATGTTCCGGACCGCATCGGCCAGGTTGTACATCACCGCTTCCAGTCGTTTGGCCTGGGCCGGATCCTTGGCCAGGATCCAGGGAGTGGTTTCGTCGATGTACTTGTTGGCGGCGCCCACATAGGTCCAGATGGCCTTGATCCCGTCGTTCAAGGCGTATCTATCCATGGCGGCCCGGTAGTTCTGCAGGGTTTCTGCGGCCAGGCTGCGGAACTTCTCATCAGTTTCGCTGTCCACCACCGTCTTGTGGACGATGCCCCCGTGGTATTTGTCGATCATGGAAACGGTCCGGTACTGGAGATTCCCCAGGTCATTGGCCAAATCGGAGTTGAACCGCTTGATCAGGCCCTTCCGAGAGTAGTTCCCGTCACTGCCCAGATTGATTTCCCGGAGCAGGAAGTACCGGACGGCGTCAGCCCCGAATTCCTGGATGGGCTGCACCGGATCCACCACATTGCCCTTGGACTTGGACATCTTGTCCCCGTCCACCACCAGCCAGCCGTGGCCGTATACTTCTTTGGGCAGGTCGAAGCCCATGGCCATCAGCATGGCCGGCCAGATGATGGTATGGAACCGGACGATTTCCTTCCCCACCAGGTGCAGGTCCGCCGGCCAGAACCGGTTGAACTTGTCCATATCCTGGCCGAAGCCGATGCCGGTGAAATAGGCCAGGAGGGCGTCGAACCACACATATACCACGTGTTTGGGATCAAAAGGCACCTGGATGCCCCAGTCGAAGCTGCTCCGGCTGATGCACAGGTCTTCCAGCCCCTGTTTGATGAAGTTGATCATTTCGTTCCGGCGGGATACGGGTTGGATGAAATCCGGATGGGTCTCGATGTATTCCAGGATCCGGTCCGCATATTTGGACATCCGGAAGAAATAGCTGCTTTCCTTCATCTTTTCCACAGGACGGCCACAGTCCGGGCACACGCCCCCGGCTTCCTCCACCTGGTGTTCGGTCCAGAAGGATTCGCAGGGCACGCAGTACAGGCCTTCATAGTCCTTTTTGTAGATGTCCCCCTGTTCCCAGACTTTCTGGAGCAGGGTCTGGACGGTCTTTTCGTGTTCCGGGCTGGAAGTGCGGACGAAGGAGGTATAGCTGACCCCCAGCATCTCCCACAGCTTCTTGAAGTCCGCCACGATCTTGTCGGTGTATTCGATGGGCTTCACCCCGAAGGATTCCGCTTTCCGCTGGATCTTCAGGCCGTGTTCGTCGCTGCCGGTGATGAACTGGACATCAAAGCCATTGGCTCGTTTGTACCGGGCGATGGTGTCGGCGATGGTGGTGCAGTAGGCATGTCCGATATGCAGGTCGGCGCTGGGATAGTAAATGGGCGTCGTAATATAAAAAGCAGGTTTCGTCATGGTCATTCCCCTTTAACAAAAAAAATAATTCACTGACTATCTATGATATCACAAAAAAGCCAGAGATGCACGGAAAAAGGGGGTGTTGCACGTTCGATGCAATACCCCCTTTTTCACCACAACCCCAGCACCTTCTGCAGGGCCAGACTCACTGCCGTGATCCCGATCCAGCAGCAGCCTCCCAGCAGGATGGGTTTGCCGCCGGTACGGATCAGCTTCACGATATTGCTGTTCAGTCCGATGGCGGCCATGGCCATGACGATCAGGAACTTGCTCAGGGTCTTCAAAGGCGCAAAGACACCGGCGCTCACGCCCGTCTGGAGGGCCAGGGTGGTCACCAGGGAAGCCAGGATGAAATACAGCACAAAGACCGGGACAGCTTTCTTCACCTGGAATTTTTGGCCCGCTGCTGTACCTTTCTTTCCATAATACACAGACAGGCCCAAGGTGATGGGGATGATGGCCAGGGTCCGGGTCAGTTTCACCGTCACCGCTTTATCCAGGGTAGCTGTACCCAGGTTCCACATGCTGTCCCAGGTAGCAGCGGCTGCCGTCACGGAAGAAGTATCATTGACCGCCGTCCCGGCAAAGATCCCGAAGCCTTCCCCGCTGACGGTGCTGAACCCCAGGGCCGTCCCCAAGAGGGGAAACAGGATGGCAGCCAGTACGTTGAAGAAAAAAATCACGGAAATGGCCTGGGCCACTTCTTCATCGTCCGCCTGGATGGCCGGAGCAGCCGCTGCGATAGCGGATCCCCCGCAGATGGAAGACCCTACGCCCACCAAGGTGGAAATCTTCGTAGGGATCACCAGGAGACGGTGCAGTACATAGGAAAGCACCAGAGAAGTGGTGATGGTGGAAAGGATGATGGGCAGTGACTGCTTTCCCGTGGCGGCCACTGCGTGGAGGTCCAGCCCGAAGCCCAGGAACACCACCGCAGCCTGGAGCACCACTTTGCTGGTCCACTGGATCCCCGGCCCGGCAGCTCCTTTTTCCTTCCAGAACAGGGTGATGACCATCCCCAGCAGGATGGCGATGACGGCACCCCCGATCACCGGGAATGATTTTCCGAAGAACCAGGCCGGCACCGCAATGGCCAGGCAGGCCAGGATTCCTTTTCCTCTTTGATACATGGTAGATTTCCCCTTTCATCATTTGGTCGCTTCCTGTATTATAAAGAAATCGGTCAAAAAGATGAAATTATGGTTTATAATGGAATGATAAAATATCGTTATGGAGGAAATGATGGATACCCAGCTGCGTACCTTTCTCTGTGTCTGCCAGACCATGAACTTCACCCAGGCCGCCCGGCAGCTTTTCCTGACCCAGCCAGCCGTCTCCCAGCACATCCATGCCCTGGAAAAACGCTACGGCCTGCCCCTGTTCACCCATCAGGGCAAAACCCTGGCCCTGACCCCTGCCGGAAAGACCCTGGCCGCCTATGCCCGGCTCCTGCAGAATGACGAGACCCTGCTGGCCCGGAAGATGGAAGCTTGTCAGAAAGGGATCCGCCGAGTCACTTTCGGCGTCACTATGACCATCGGAGAATACGGCATCGCTCAGCCGGCAGCCCGTTACCTGAAGGCCCATCCGGATGTGGAACTGACCCTTATTTTCGGGAATACCCAGGATCTGCTCCACCGTCTGGACCAGGGGGAACTGGATTTTGCCCTGGTGGAAGGCTATTATCCCCCGGGTTCCTATGACCATCTCCTTTTCCGGCTGGAACCTTTTGTCCCAGTGGCTGCAGCTTCCCACGCTTTCGCCCGGGAACCGGAACTCTGCCGGGATCTTCTGGGAGAACGGCTGCTGGTGCGGGAACCGGGCTCCGGGACCCGGAACATCCTGGAGCGGAACCTGGCTCTCCAGGGCCTTACCCTGGACCAGTTCGCCCACCGGATCCAGATTGGGAACATGCACGCCCTGATCCAGCTGCTGGAAGAGGACTGCGGGATCACCTTCCTGTATCGGATCGCCGTAGAAAAAGAAATCGCAGACGGACGGATCCGCCTGCTTCCTTTGAAAGATTTTTCCATAGTGCATCCCTTCGATTTCATCTGGCCCAAAGACAGCATCTTTGCGCCAGAGTTCCAGGAAATCTGCCGGGAGCTGAAGGGGTGAAAAAAGGCAGCAAAAGCTGCCCGTCACTTGTCTCTTGTCACTGGCTGTTGGAAATCAAATTTCACAAATTGATTTTGAAACTCCAAAACCTATTCTATAAATCCACTGATTTTCTTGGCTTTGGAGCCAGCAAAGCTGGCTTCCTTCGGCCTATGACGTATGACGGGGCTGTGAAAAAATGAGAAATCATTTTTTCACAGCCCCTTTATCATTCCCTCACCAATCGATTGTACAATTCCCGTTTGGGCACTTTATACGCCTTGGCCACCTGGGCCAGGGCTTCTTTTTTGTCCATACCCTCTTCCAGCAGGGCTTTCACCGCATCCAGGGGATCCCCTTGGGGCTCCTGTTTCTCCGCTTTTCCCTGTTCCACCACCAAGACGAATTCCCCCCGGGGCGGGTTTTCCAGCAGATGCTGCCGGCAGGTGGAAATGGTCCCTCGGAAGAATTCTTCATGGAGCTTGGTCAGCTCCCGGCCCAGGGTCATCTTCCGATCCCCCCACACTTCTTCCATATCCTGGAGCACGTCCAGGATCCGATGGGGCGCTTCGTACAGGACCAGGGTGGCCGGGATGTCCTTCCATTCTTCCAGCTTTTCCTTCCGGTTCTTCCGACTCTTGGGCAGGAAGGCTCCAAAGAAGAAGGGCGTACTGGGAAGGCCGGAAGCCACCAAGGCTGTGAGACAGGCATTGGCCCCTGGTACCGGCACCACCGGGAAACCGGCGGCGATGGCCTGTTGGGCGATCAATTCCCCCGGGTCCGAGATCCCCGGAAATCCCGCATCCGTCACCAGGGCGATGTTTTTCCCTGCAGCCAGGGCCTCCAGCAGCACCGGTCCCTGTTTTTCTTTATTGTGTTCATGGTAGCTGAGCAGCTGGCCATGGATCCCGAAATGAGTCAGCAGCTGCCGGGTGTGCCGGGTATCTTCGGCCGCGATCAGGTCCGCTTCCTGGAGCACCCGCACCGCCCGGGGCGTCATATCTTCCAGGTTCCCGATAGGCGTAGCGCACAGATACAGGGTCCCTTTTTCATTTTCCATGGGCTGTATCCCCTTTCAACGCATAATATTCCAATGTCTGCCGGCTGAAGGAGCCGTCTTTTTCGTACATGCACAGAGGCGGCAGCACCTCCAGTCCCGGCTTCCCTCCCTTGACGAATTCCGCCAGGAAGATCCAGGCCGGCCGGTCCACATAGGCGTGGACCCATTGGAGCCGTTTCAGTTCCAGATGGTACTGGAGCCCCAGTTTCACCGCATCGGTGAACCGCTCTGGCAGCTGGACCAGGGCGAACCGGCCCCGGGTCTTCAGGGCAAAGGAGGCGGCGGCAAAGAAATCTTCCAGGGAAGTCCCCACTTCATGGCAGGCTGCCTCTCCGATCTGCCGTTTCCTTCCCCCGATCCGATAGGGCGGATTGGCCGCCACCAGGTCCATGGCATCACAGGGCAGTGCCTGCCGATAGTCACGCAGGTCTGCCACACGGGCTTCCACCCGTCCTTCCATGCCATTGTCCCGGATGCTCCGCTGGAACAAGTCCACCACATGGGGATTGAGATCCACTCCCAGGACCTGTTCCGCCCCTCGGTTGGCCAAAAGCAGGCTCACCGCCCCGGTCCCGCAGCCCAGTTCCAGTACGCTGGCCTTCCGCACCAAATGGGGAAAAGCGGCCAGGAACACCGCATCCGTGGTGAAACAGAATTCCCGGGAATCCTGCCAGATCTTCGTGACCCCATCCGGCAGACAATCCAACCGTTCCGTTCCTTCCATTATTTCTCCGTCCGAGCGGATTCCACGATTTCATCCCAAGAAACCACCACCCGGTTCCCAGGGGACAATTCCACAGTCACCGTCTGTTCCCGCCGGCTGATGTTCATGACCATCCCTTCTCCGCTGGGAGTCACCACTTTCATGCCAGGCCGGGGCACCAAGTTCTGTTCCTTTTTCTTTTCCCGTTTCTTGCAGCATTTGCCGCAATACAGGTCGCTTTCGTATTTCAGGCAGCACAGGAGCCGGCCGCAGATTCCTGAAATCTTGGTGGGATTCAGGGACAGGTTCTGTTCCTTGGCCATTTTGATGGAAACCGGCTCGAAATCCCCCAGGAAGGTGGCACAGCACAGGGGCCGGCCGCAGCACCCGATACCCCCCAGCATCTTGGCTTCATCCCGCACCCCGATCTGCCGCAGTTCGATCCGGGTACGGAAGACGGCTGCCAGGTCCTTCACCAGTTCCCGGAAATCGATCCGTCCGTCCGCCGTGAAGTAGAAGATGATCTTCCCTACATCAAAGGTATATTCCACATTCACCAGATGCATATCCAATTTCCGGGCGGCGATTTTCTTTTCGCAGATGGCAAAAGCCTCTTTCTCCTTCCGGTGGTTCTCTTCCACCTTCCGGGCATCGGCCTCCGTGGCCTTGCGGATTACGGTCTTCAGGGGGGAGACGATTTTCCCCTCCTCCACTTCCTGCCGGGGGATCACCACTTCCCCGTATTCGATGCCCCGGGCCGTTTCCACGATGGCATGGTCGCCCTTAGCCAAATCGTACTCCCCGGGAGAGAAATAATAGATTTTTCCAGCTCGCTTGAACCGGATTCCAACGATGGTAACCAATTTCATATCTCCTTATCCAGTTGATGGATTCCCAAAAATAAAGCTTCTATCGCCATCCGGCAGACCACAAAAGAAGAGATGGCCCGCCGGCATTTTTCTGTTTCTTCCATAGCCTGCCGGAGTTTTTTTTCCGTCCAGTCGGCGAAGCAGAGGCCCAGCCGGGACCGCAGGTCTTCATTGTACAGAGGCTGGGGCAGCCGTTTCTGGAGGATCAGCCCATCCCGCAGCAGCAGGAAGAGCAGTTCCATCATCACCAGGCCTTCCTGCCGTTGATTCTGGTTGAGCCAGGGCAGCCCGGCGGTATAGACCAGGAAATCATCCCGGCCGGAATTTTCCAAAAGGTCCAGGATTTCTTCCCGCAGCTCCAGGGCATCCAGCCGGAACCAAGCCAGGGCTTTCCCCGCCGACCCGCCTGCCAGATGGGCCAGCACCGGCAGTTCCCGCCGCCATTTGGCTTCCACCTGGGAAAGATCCACTTCGGTCATGCTTTCCGGCCGATCCTTTTCCCCCAGCTGGATGGAGGCCAGCACCTGTTCCGTTTCCCTCTCGGTCAGGGGATCGAACCGCAGGCCGATGACCCGGGACCGGATGGTGGGCAGCAGCTGTTCGGCCTGATCGGCCACCAGGAGGAACAGCCAATAATCCGGAGGTTCCTCCAGGAGCTTCAGCAGGCTGTTCTGGGCTTCTTCCCGGAGGGTGTGGGCCTCGTCGATGAGACAGACCTTATAAGAGGACAGCACCGGCCCGAAAGCGGCTTTGGCGATCAGTTCGTGGATGGCATCCACCCCGATGGTCCGGCTTTTCCCGCCAGGTCTCACTTCGATGAAATCCGGATGGCTGTCATTTTCCATGGCCCGGCAGCTCCGGCAGGCACAGGGCACCAGGGGATTTTCCAGGCACAGGAAGCTCTGGGCAAAGGCCCGGGCCATTTTCTGTTTCCCGATCCCCTCCGGTCCATAAAAGAGCAGGGAGGGCGTCTTCCGCGGGCCAGTCAGCATATTCTGCAAAAAGGCCTTCTCCCCCTCATGTCCGATGATGGTTTCCCACATTTCCCGTCCTCCTGCTGTCCTGCTTCCAGATTACATCCATTTTTCCAGTTTCTTGATGATTTCTTCCGTGACCACTTCCGGTTCCTGGAGGGCATCCACCACCAGGATCCGTTCCGGTTCCGCCTGGGCCAGCTGCAGGTATCCCGCCCGGACCCGGTCCTGGAAGGTCAATCCCTGGAGTTCGAATTTGTCAACGATGCCCCGCTCGTTCCGCCGTTTCACCAGTTCCCGAGGATCTCCGTCCAACAGCAGGGTCACTGCAGGACGCAGGCCCCGGGTGGCAAAATCGTTGAGTTTCCTCAGTTGGTCCAGGTCCATATCCCGGAGGATGCCCTGATAGACCAGGGTGGAATCGCTGAACCGGTCGCAGAGGACCACTTTCCCTGCCTCCAGGGCCGGGCGGATCACCTGGCTCACATGGTCGGCCCGGGCTGCCAGCTGCAGCAGGCTCTCAGTTTCCGGGGACAGATGCAGCCCCGGATCCAGCACCAGTTCCCGGATGCTTTCCGCAGTCGCCGTCCCCCCCGGTTCCCGGGTGATCAGCACCTCCCGGCCATAGAGCCGGAACCAGCGGGCCAGCCGCTGGGCCTGGGTGGTCTTGCCACCCCCGTCCGGCCCTTCCAGGGTGATGAATAAACCTTCTTTTTCCTTCATATCAGTACCTCGATTTGCTGGAGCGTGCTGTCCTGGGGACCGCTGACCAGCAGTTTCTTTCTCTGCATTTCCCGGCAGTACCGGATCAGTCCTTCCGTGAGCCGCTCTCCCGGCATCACAAGAGGGATTCCCGGAGGGTAGAAGCTGATGGTTTCCCCGCAGATTTTCCCGGCTGCGGTTTCGAAAACAGCTGGCTGGTGTCTGGCGAAGAACGCCTCCCGCGGGGACAGCACCCTTTCCGGCAGCTCCGCCTGGGGAGGCACCGGATCCAAGGCCCGTCCGGGCCTGTGGATGGATTCCAGCACCTGGCAAAGGGTCTCTCCCACTTTTTCCAGTTCCGGACCTTCATCCGCGTAAGTCACCAGCAGGAGCACATGGTCTTCATCCACCAGTTCCACGGCGATTCCCGCCTGCCGCAGGGCAGCGGCGGCTTCCGGTCCGGTCACGCCCAGGGAACTCACCTGGAGGGTGATTTTCCCTGGGTCCAGGGCCGTCACACCACCTTTGCCCACCAGTTCCTGTTCCAGGACGGGCAGCCCTGGCACCTGATGGAGGGCCCGACGCAGGGTCCCTGCAGCCCGCAGGGAGGCTTCCGCCATGGCTTTGCCCCGCTCTGCCAGCTGGGCCTGGGCCGCATCCAGGGCCCCCATCAAAAGGTAATTGGGACTGGTGGTGGTCACCAGGCTCATGGCCGCTTCCATGGCTTCCGGACGGATCCGGCCATAGCGCACCTGGAGCAGGCTACACTGGGTCATGGCCCCCAGGATCTTATGGGTACTCTGGGCTGCCGCATCGGCTCCGGAAGCCATGGCACTGGGCGGCAGCCGGTCCGAAAACCCCAGGTGGGGGCCGTGTGCCTCATCCACCAGCAGCAGGGCCCCGTGGGCATGGGTGATTTCTGCGATTCTCCGGGTATCCGCCGCCAGCCCGAAATAGTTGGGGGTGGTCAAGAACACGGCCCGGATCTCCGGATCTTTGTCCAGGGCCTGTGCCACCTGTTCCGGACTCATCTGCAAAGTCAGGCGCCACTGGGGATCGTATGCCGGCTGCACGTACACCGGATCCAGTCCCCCCAGGATCAGCCCTCCCAGGACGCTCCGGTGGCTGTTCCGAGGCACCAGGATCTTCTCTCCCGGGCGCAGAGCCCCCAACAGCATGCCGTGGATCACGCCCGTGGTCCCGTTGACTCCCAGGAAACAGCGGTCCGCCCCGTAAAGCCGGGCTGCCAGCTCTTCCGTTTCCCGGATGCAGCCCTCCGGATGGTGGATATCGTCCAGTTCGGCCATGAGAGACACATCGCTCTCCAAAGCCACATCTCCCACCAGATGGCGTAGGGCCGGATCCGCCCCCCGGCCGCCTTTATGGCCAGGGGTATGCAGGGGGTAGATATGGCAGCGGCGGTACGTTTCCACCGCCGTCAGTAAAGGTCGTTTTGCAGTCACTTCAGTTCCTCCTTAATAACATCTTATTGTACCATACGGATAGGGGGTGTGGAAAGAGACGAAGCCCCCCGTCCTACCCTGTCTCTCGGAAGCAGGAACCGGCTGGATCAGGTGTACCGGGGCCGATCCAGCAAATTTTACTGAATTTTAACAGGTTCTTTGCAAAGGAATATTGTATTTTGAGGAGCGCCGGGGCATAATTGGGATATAGGATCTTAATCTGGCAACAAGGAGGAATCGTATGCGTGATTTGAATATTATCCGTGCGAAAAAAGGGTTCATCAGTGATATGGATGGCGTCATCTACCATGGCAGCACCCTGCTGCCCGGAGTGAAGGAGTTCGTAGCCTGGCTCCAGAAAGAAAAGAAACAGTTCCTGTTCCTGACCAACTCCAGCGAACGCTCTCCCCTGGAACTGCGGAAGAAGCTCCAGGCCATGGGGCTGGATATCGAAGAGAGCCATTTCTATACCAGCGCCCTGGCTACGGCCCATTTCCTGAAGACCCAGGCGCCCGGCTGTTCGGCCTATATCATCGGAGCCCATGGGCTGATGAACGCCCTGTATGATGCTGGGATCACCTACAATGATGTGAATCCGGAATACGTTGTAGTCGGGGAAACCACGGGCTACAATTATGAAATGATCATCAAAGCCACGGAGCTGATCCACAAAGGGGCCAAACTCATCGGCACCAACAGCGACATGACTGGTCCCAGCGACCGGGGGATCATCCCTGCCTGCCGAGCCCTGATCGCCCCCATCGAGCTGGCCACCGGGAAAAAAGCCTACTTCATCGGCAAGCCCAATCCCCTGATGATGCGGACCGGCCTGAAGCGGCTGGGCGTCCATTCGGAAGACGCAGTGATGATCGGGGACCGGATGGATACGGACGTGATCGGCGGGGTGGAATCCGGCATGGAAACCGTACTGGTGCTCACCGGTGTCTCTAACCGAGAAAACATCAAGCGTTTCTCCTATCAGCCCCATTACATCCTGAACGGGATCGGGGATCTGGTGCCGGAAAAATAAGAGGCTGTTGCATACGCAACAACCCTTTTCTTCACACACAAAAAAACCTGCCCCCAGGCAGGTTTTGTTTTTGAATGGCGGAGTGGGAGAGATTCGAACTCTCGAAAGTAAAAACCTACCCACTAGTACAGAACACTAAGTAAGAAAAAGTGTAGAGTAGAAGCCACTTTTTAGCCCTTTTAAAGTACATACAGTAGCAATTAGACACTACTTGTATTCCAGAATCTTCCTAACTCTTCTATGAGGACAGCATAGCATAATTAGGGCTCCTATTGCAAGACCCATTTTTGTGTAAAAATTTTGTGAGCCCTATTGAGTCTGCTTGAATTTCCTTCATTCCCCCTCTAGTCCCTTCTCTATATAGTGAATCATATCGTTTTGCTATTTCTTTATGAAAGGGCTACAGGGAACACCAGAAAGAAGCCTATCAAGGTGGATAAAAAAGGAAGAGGGAACTAATCTAATGGCTCCCTCCTCTATTGTATTGGTTTCTATTTGATTCTATCTTCCTTCATACTCTTTGACTCTTCTATACCATGTATTCGGTTTCATTCCTGCTTTATTCATTGCCTGAACTGCTGTCATATTCCCTGCTTTCCATTCCTTATAGGCTTCCTTGAAGGTCTCATTAATGGATACTTTGGGTCTCCCATAAGGTCTATGTTCTGCAAGACAAAGTTCAATTCCTTCTTTCTGTCTCTGCTTTATGGTCTCCCTTTCCAGCTCAGACAGTGACGCAAATATCTTTAAGACAAATCTTCCTTGCGGTGTGGTGGTGTCTATCTGCTCTTTCAGGCTAATTAGATTGACTTTCTTTTGTGTCAGCTCTTCAACAATATTCAGGAAGTCCACTGTATTTCTTGCAAGTCTGCTGATACTTTCAATATATACTGTATCTCCCTCCCTGACATAATCTAACATAGCCTTTAATTGTGGTCTCTCTCTGTTCTTTCCGCTTATCTTCTCTTCATAGGTCTTGTCAATCTTGATTCCCTTATCAGTAAAGCAAGCGTGTTGTCTCCCTGTATTCTGCTCTTTGGTGGATACTCTGATATAACAGATATTTGCCATTTGATAGACCCCCTTCAGGAATGTTTTATGGTCATATCATAACTTAACTATGTCATAATGTCAATTGTATTTTTGAAATGTTTCATATATCTATTTATAACTTTATGACATATTGTTTTCTATGGTTTTTCTATCTTTCAAAAAGTATACAAATTGACATATCAAGGAATTGGCACACTATAAGGAGATATACCATAAGGTATACCCACAGACAATCTTAAGCAAACAGCCAAAGAGAACAATGAAAAGGAAGGAGACAAAGAATCATGAACACCACAAACACCGACAATGAGAAGTACAGCACTATCAAGAAGATTAACAGAGGTAGAATAGTCACACCTGTAGGCAAAGCCTATTGGGCCTATCTGGATAAGCCAGAGGAATTTAATGGACAGCCCACAAACAACTATTCTATTCAGGTAGAGTTTACCAAAGAAGGGACTCAGGCTCTAAAGAGTGAATTATTGAAAGTCCTTGAAGAAGCTAAACAGGCTCCTAAGTTCTCAGGGAAACCATGGAAAAAAGAACCCAATATTTCTTTGAAAGAAGGCAAAGATAATTCTGTACGGTTTAAATTTGCTTCTAAAGTATCTTATATAGACCATACAACTCATGAGGAAAAGCCCATTAATATTCAATTGTTCAACTCAAAGGGAGATAGATTAAAGCCCTCTGATACTCCTATTCCTGTAGGTAGTAGAGTCCGAATTTGCTTTAAGCCTGTCCCCTATCATATCAACAGGAATAACAATGGGATTAGATTACAGCTTGAAGCATTATTGTTACTAGAGGAGGCAACAAATGAAGATACTAATTATCCTTCTGCTTCTTCTTATGGTCTGACTGATTAACTCTGACAACTGAATATAGTAAGTAGTTTGTTTCTCTCCTTTTTAAATTTCTTTAGGAGTGTCTCTCATTAGCTCCCTATTTATGTATCTCTAATAGATAGTCCTAAGGAAATCTCATCAGGAGTTATTTTTTTTTTTAATTAGGAGAAAACACAATGGATAATAAAATAACAACAATCAGAGTTGTGGACGCACCCACAGGAGAGGGAAAGACTACAGCCCTAATAAACCACCTAGAGACTGACTATAACCCCTTTACAGCACCCCTAGAGGGGGGAGAGAGATTTATTGTTATGGTTCCTTTAGTGACTGAATGTGAAAGAATCTATAATGCTCTGAAAGAGGGCGGTATAGATGTCTATATGGCAACTATTGAAGGACGGAAAAATAGAGATACCCTTGAGGCTATTGAAAGAGGGGAAAATATTATCACTACTCATAGATTCTATGAAATGGAAATCAATGAACTATTAGAGGCACTGAAGGAATCTTCTACTAAAGGGAAATACTCCTATAGTCTTTTCATTGATGAAGAACCCGCTATAGAGATAGATATAAAAGATTCTCCTTTAGTGAATTTACCTTCTTTAACCCCTTCTGACATTGAGGAAATGAAGGAACGAAATATTATTGCTATAGATTCTGACAGTAATAGAATTCATTGGACAGCTCCTGAAGATTTATCGGTTATCTATAGGCACTATAAAAACTTTTTCACTGGTTATACTGTTTACCTTTCAAAAGAAGCCTATCAGGGTGGAAAAGAAAACCCCTTTATAATTCTCATGAATCCTGAACTATGTTCTATGTTTAAGTCCGTTACGGTATTGAGTTATAGAGTCCGTTACTCCCCCTTTCATGCCTACTGTGAGCTCTTTCGGTTCCCTATAGAGTATTGTCATATTGATAGAAACCCTATTACTAATGATTCACTCTTTAAAGAGGGCTATATTGACAAGAAGCCCAAAGGATATAAACGCTTGAATATCTGTAAGGAGCATTTATTGGCGACCTTTGATAGAGAGTATAAAGAGATTCCTTCTAAGGGGCTATCCTATAGTTGGTATACCAATAAGGCCAAACCAAAACAGCTTAAGAAAATAAAGTCCTACATGGATAAATGTATTAGGGGGTATTCTTGTAGCTCTATCTTATGGACTTCCTTTAAAGATAATATGAAGGCTTTAAAGATTCCTAAACATGGTATCAGCAAAACGAATTGGACAGCCTGTAATACAAGAGCCACCAATGATTATAGCAATCGTACCAATGTGATTTACCCTATCAACAGGTATATGAATCCTTTTAAAGCCTCTTTCTGGAAAGCTCAGGGAATTGTTATAGATACAGATAATTGGGCCTTGAATGAGCTCATACAATTTCTTTGGCGGTCTAATTTAAGAGTTGCTGATAGTAAGTTATCTGTTAATGTTTATATCCCTTCAGAGCGTATGAGAGGGTTATTAGAAGCATGGATAAATAATATACAGTAACCTTAAAAAAGATATATCTAAAAAAATTTTGGGGGCGTTTTGAGACACTCCTAAAGATTATAGTATTTATTTATTATAAGAGCCAAAGAGCAAAGCCCTGATTCTCCCTTACTTATTTACTTATTTTGGGGGCATTTTAGGTTCTATTTGTCCCCATAAATAAGTCTTAAAAAGATTGTTAAAATGATTCAGTTCTTTACTATGATAAAGTATATGGTTCTTTTCATCTGTCTTTTTATTGAGTCAATATAATACAACTACTATAGAGTACCAAAGACCACAACTACCATAGAGCAATACCGAAGATAATAATTACCAAAGACTCTACTTTAAAGGCTACATCAAAGATAATCATTACTATAGACTCTACTTTAAAGGCTATACCAAAGATAATAATTACTCTATAGACTCTTTACCAAAGGTCTTTTTATCAGGTCTTTCAAGGAATCTCGTATAGGTTCTCTTATATGGATGCTGCCTGTTCCAATTAAAAGCTCTGAAACCCGCATGGATACTGGGTGAATTTAATTGGCACACTATAAGGGGGAAGAGGGGAAAAAAGAACTAGTCTAAGACTATTAAAAGATATTACTCCAGTATAAGTATTATATAAAGAAATACTCTATAGAATTCTTTACGTGAGATTTCTAAATAGGGTCTTTCATAAGTCTTTTATAGGTCTCATGTATTGATTGGTATTCTAAAAGAGTGCAGTTATTAATCATCATCAATCATTAATCATCATCAATCATCATCATCATTGCTAAAGGGGTCTTTAGTTATTGGTATTCTCGTAGTAATGTACATAAGTCCTTTATACGAGGACAATATAAGTGTTATTATAGCCCTCTAATTTTCTCCCTATGTAGTTCCCCCTGTAGCTATCCTATGTATATCCCTATTGGGTGCTATGTGGGTATATCTTAAATTTAATGGTCTCTTTGTCTTTGGTTATAAATATTATCCATTGTGTATGTGTTGTTTTCCTCCTTATTATGGCCCCTATAGCGGTATCTTAACTTATTCAGGTACTCCCTATAGGGGCTTTTTTTAATCGTTATTTATTATATATGAAGAACTAAAAATAAACAAAAGAAAAAAGGACTACCCCTTATTATGTATCTGAAGTAGTCCCCCTATATATATCCCTGTATGGTTCTCTCTATATCGCTCTATACAGCTCCTTTATAAGGTAAAGTTTGTAAAGTGGTCATAATTAGTCATGTATGGTATTGAAATCCTTATCATCATAATCTACACCGATAAAGACACCGCCTGTATAGCCCCATATGTTCATACTAATTAAATCTTCTAGTACATCTTCTGCATAGCACTTCTTTTCTCTGGCCCTCTCATCCTCTATAAGGTCAATACAAGAATTAAATAGAGTCATATCATCTGTAGGCCAATTTCTTTCTATTTCATCATAAAGACACTCTGTAATATCTATGGAACCATGAGAAGAAACAAGAAAGAATTTCTGTTTATCTCTAGCATATTTTAAGGCTGCATGGGTACCCCAATAGCCCTTTAAAAGGAGTCTCTGTAATGATTTATTGCTTATCTGATTCACACAGGATTCAATAAAGATTCTCTCTGCAAAGTTTTTTCCCCCTCTGTTCTCTAATAGGGTCTTTAATTCGGCCTCTGTCTTGATTTCCCCTTTACGTCTGAATAATAATGATTCCTCCTTCTTAATAAGTTAGCAATATTGCCATTGGTGGTTATCCAAAGGATTATATTTCTCATTCTGTACCTTCATTTCCTTATTGGTATACTCTACATAAATTCTTGTAGTGGATACATCTTCATGCCCTAGTATCTTTTGAAGAGTGAAGAGGTCTCCCCCATTGAGAAGAAAGGTCTTTGCAAAGGTATGTCGCCATGTGTGAGCTGATAGGCGTTTCTCTGGTATCCCTAAGCCCTTTAGGTGTTCTTTCAGGTACTTGAATACCGTATCAATGCCCCCATTGCCTAAGGGAGTCCCATAGTAGGTTATAAGGAGTCTAGGAGTAAAGGCCCCATGTTCTTGAAGGACTGTCTCTCTCTCCCTAAGATACCTTTTCAGGATACGCCGCAAGGAGACCCCTAAAGGAATTTCCCTTGATTTATCCCCCTTTCCATGCTGTACCACCAAAAAGCCCTCATGAATGTGGATATCCGTTACAGATAACTTCATTGCCTCTGTCTTTCTCATTCCTGTACTGAAGAGAAGGCACATGAGCATATAATTACGATAGCCAATAAAGGTGTTCTTATCAAAACTTTTCAGAATCTCTAAGACTTCCTGTGTAGAGAAAGTCCTTGCGTGTTTCTTTTGGTATTTAGGTTTCCTGATATGTTTCATGGGATTCTCTGCAATGTATTCCCACTCTGTCAGGAAGTTATAGAATACTTTGAGTACCATATATTTGTCTGCTATAGTCACTCCTGCTAAGTTCCTCTTACAGAGGTATTCAAGGTACTTTAAGACACTGTCAGGAGTCGTTTTATCTATTGTCTCTATATGCTCCTCCTGTGTAAGGAATAACATATAGGGTACTAGGCTCCTCCTGTAGTTGTCTATGGTGCTGACCGCTAAATTACTACTGATACAATGCCGATAGAAAACATTTAAGGACTCTTGTACTGATAATTCCATTTGGTTCTCCTCCCTTTTGTCTTTCTCATTTTCTCCGCCTGTGTTATATAAATTTTGTTCACAATTTGTTCACACTTTAGGGGCTCATTTAGACCCTTTTTCACAGGTTTTTACAGGATTTTATAGAAGAAATAGGGAAAATCAGCATGGAATACAGATACATAAGAACCCAAATAAATTTTAATCTTGCGTGTTCCTAAGCACATATAACAAAAAAGACACCCCTTTGGGGATGCCTAATTGTCTACCGTATGTAGAATTTCAAGGGTGACTAAACTCTGAACTACTGATTAATACTAGGTTTACGATTTTCTCGTGTACCTTTAATCTAGTACAGAACTTAACCACTAGAAAAAATGGCGGAGTGGGAGAGATTCGAACTCTCGCGGGGTTTAACCCCCCTAACGATTTAGCAAACCGTCCTCTTCAGCCACTTGAGTACCACTCCGTTTAAATCGGCTGACTCGTTTATAATACACGATTTATTGATTCCTGTCAATAACTTTTTAAAAAAGGTATGTGTCAACAAGTTCTCGGTAAAACCTTCATCGCAGTATAGTTATGCAGCAATGAGTAGCAATCGACACCAGCATGTGTCCCCTTGAAAGGGGAAAAGAACATATACCCCTCCACCCGTGAAGACCCCCGCCGGGAGGGCACAGCCCCTTCCAAAAGCGTATGACGTCTGACCTATGATATAGGGGGTTGCTGCACATGCAGCACCCCCCTATTTTTACTTAAACCACTTATCATAGATTTTCTGGTATTCCCCGCTCTTTTTCAGGTCATTCAGGGCCTTGTTCAGCTTATCGCACAGATCCTTGTTCTTCTTAGCGGTGGCGATGCCGTACATATCCCCCTTCTTGGGTTCCCCTACGGCCTTGGCGTAAGCGCTGCCGCCCTGCTTCAGGAAATACTGGAGCACCGGCAGGTCGCTGATCACCGCATCGGCTCCCCCGTTCTTCAGTTCCAAGCAAGCGGTATCCGAGGTATCGAAGGTCTTGACCTTGGCCCCTTCGATCTTACCGGCCGCTTCGGCACCCGTGGTCCCCAGCTGGACAGCAATGGTCTTCCCTTTCAGGTCATCCAGGCTCTTGATGGAGGTGTTGTCCTTCCCCACGATGGCCATCAGACCGGATTCATAGTAGGGATCGGTGAAATTCACTTTTTGTTTCCGGGCCTCGGTGATGCTCATGCCGGCAATGGCCACGTCGATGTTCCCTGCATCCAGGGCCGGGATCAGCGCATCGAAGCCCATCCCCTTGACGGTCACCTTAGCAAAGCCTGCTTTCTTGCCTACGGCCTTGATCAGCTCCATATCGAAACCGGTGATCTCTCCGCTTTTCTTATCCGGGAATTCAAAAGGAGCAAAGGACGGTTCCGTCCCCACGATCAGTTCCTTCTTTTCTGCCGGCTTGTTCCCTGCGTTCTGGCCGCTGCCGCATCCCATTGTCCCCATCAGTGCCGCAAAAAGGCAAATCACTGCCAGGATCTTTTTCATAGAAATTCCTCCCTCATTCAGCCCAATCCGTATTGTATGGCTTTAATTGGGATTAATTATACGACTTGATGTATTGTTATGCAATATATTTTTAATAAAAATACAAAAAACAACTCAGCTGACCTGGTTTTCGCCCCCACACCCGCCTGCTGGAAGGTTCGCTCCTAAGCCTCATGCTCCCCACTACTGCTTCTCTCGCTTTTCGCGGCAGGACTTACTTCTAAGCTGCACCGTGCTCACAATGGCTTTTCATTGCTTACGTGGATCGTTTCGCCTGCAACTGGCATCGACTTGCAACCACAGACCTGAGTTGTTGGTTCCATTATAAAAGGCCGGAAAAACTTTGGCAACCGGAAATTCACAAAGCCAGAGAATTATAGTATACTGAAGAAAGCAAATCTTACCTTAGAAGCAAAGGTCGATGTCCTATGATCACCATTCCCCAATTCCTGGATTTCCCGACGGATACGGATACCAAGGAAATCGTCCAAGGGTTCCTGAAACTGTTGGAGCTGAAAAGCCATGGCCTGTCCCTCCACAGCCAGCAAGTAGCCAATTATGCCGTGGCCACGGCCATCAAGATGGGCCTTCCCCTAAACGAAGTGAGCTGCATCAAGACGGCCGCCCTGCTCCACGACATAGGGCAGCTGGCCATCCCCAATACCATCCTGGCCAAATATCCCTACTTCAACGTCCGGGAGCGGGCCGCGTACCGGCGCCATTGCCAGGCCGGGGCCAGCATGCTGGAAAACATCCCAGCCTTCGCCCATATCATGAAGATCATTCTGCACCATCACGAGAACTGGGATGGCAGCGGGTATCCCAAACGGCTGAAAGGGGTGAACATCCCCATCGGCAGCCGGATCATCGCCGTCTGCAACTACTACGACCGGAAATGCAATCCCTGCACCCGGCAATGGCAGATCGCCGGGTGCAAAAGTCCCCAAGTGATCCGGGACCTAGCCGGGATCCAGTTCGATCCCGATGTGGTCCAGGCTTTCTTTGCTTCCATTTCCAATCCGGGGTAGAGGGGGTGTGAAAAAAATTCACACCCCCGGTCACTGGTCTCTTGTCAGTGGTCACTGGACGAAGGAAGGCAGCCGGGCTGCGGCTGCCCTTCATTGTATGATGCTGACTCGGACGCGCCTTTGGCTTGTCTGAATCGTATCCGTGGGGCGTCAGGCCCGGCCGCCCGCCAGATAATCGTTTGCCCGAATGTTTCGCGAGCTCCCCGGCGTGGAGCCCCCACGGTTTTTCTTCATCCGTTCAAAAAATTTGCACGTAAATTTTTGAATGAGCGAAACCAGATTCTGCTGCAGCCGGATAACCGTTTCTATATCCAGGTCGGTTCTGGTTCTGTATCATTCAAAGAATCCGCCTGCCGCGGATTCTCCCCACCGTCCAGTGACCAGTGACCAAAAAAAGGGGCTCGAGACTCGAGCCCCATAAATCATTTTATACAGTAAGGAGTCCATTTTCATGAAAAACTTTACCATCAAGACCCAGGGAACCTGCGCCCGTCAGATCGAATTCGGTCTGGAGGACGGCAAGCTCCACAACATCCATTTCCAGGGAGGCTGCCCTGGGAACCTGTCCGCCATCAGCAAACTGCTGGAAGGAGCCGACGCCCGACACGCCGTAGATCTGCTGAAGGGCAATACCTGTGGGAACAGGTCCACGTCCTGTGCCGACCAGCTAGCCAAAGGAGTGGAAGAAGCGTTGATGGAAGAATGAAAAAGAAGTCAGGGCTGGTCTGGCTTCTTGTCACGTTTCCCACTCTTCACACATCTTTTTTTTCCCTGGATTTTATAGTAAAATAGTAATATTCTAACCATTTTGAGAGGGAATCGCTATGCCCATTGGGGTACTGATCAATGTTGCAGCTGTCGTCCTGGGAGGGATCTTGGGGAATTTCCTGGGGCCCCGGCTTTCGGAAGATTTCAAGGAGAAACTGACCACGGTATTCGGGTCCTGTGCTCTGCTCATGGGGATTATTTCCATTACCTTCATGAAAAACCTGCCGGCCGTGGTCTTTGCGGTGATTGCCGGCACCATCGTAGGTCTGGGGATCCGCCTGGGAGACCGGATCATCCAGGGTTTCCCGGAACCTGGAAAAATTGATCAGCCGGGTGCTGCCTGCTTCTTCCGGAGACAGCCTGATTCCTCGAGAGGAATACGAAAGCCGCCTGATCACCATCATCGTCCTGTTCTGCGCCAGCGGCACCGGCATCTATGGCAGCATGGTATCCGGCATGGCCGGGGATCACAGCATCCTCATCGCCAAATCCATCATGGACCTGCCCACCGCTACTCTCTTCGCCTGTGAGCTGGGGATCATCGTCAGCTTCATCGCCCTGCCCCAGCTGGTAATCTTCCTGTTCCTCTTCTTCCTGGCCAATGCCCTGCTGCCTTTCTGCACCCCGGATATGATCGGGGATTTCAAAGCCTGCGGCGGGACCCTGCTCCTGGCCACCGGATTCCGGATGCTCCAGCTGAAGGATTTCCCTATCGCCGATATGATCCCGGCTATGGCCCTGGTGATGCCCCTGTCGTCAGTTTGGACGAATGTGGTGGTGCCACTGCTGTAAAAAAGAAGGGGGTGTGAAAAAATTCACACCCCCGGTCACTGGTCACTGGCCGGTGACATGTAACTAGTGACAAAAATGGGCGCCGGAAGCGCCCATTTTTCACATCCTCAGCAACAATTCCTTCCCTACCACTTTCCCCTTTTCCAGATACACCCTGGGTACCCGCTTGCTGATGTTGCAGGTGATTTCATAAGGGATGGTCCCAGCCAAAGCTGCCAGATCATCCAAAGATTGATGAGTCCCGAACAGTTCCAGTTCGCTGCCCACATCCACCTTGGGTTTATCTGTCAGGTCCACCATGCACATATCCATACAGATCCGTCCCCGCTGGGGAGCCAGGCCCTGTTCTGTCACAAAGCTGCATCGATCAGACAGGCAGCGCATGAACCCGTCCGCATAACCGATGGGAGCCACCCCCATCCGGGTCGTATCCAGACAGGTATAGATGCCCCCGTAACTGATCTTTGTCCCTTTGGGATAAATCTTGATGGTGCTGATGGTGGTCTTCACGGCCATCACCGGCTTCAGGCCCAGCATCCGGGCATATTCCCCGTACCCATAGAGCAGGAGCCCGGGCCGCACCATATCCAGATAGGTCTTCGGGAACAAGGTGGTAGCCCCGGTATTGGCGCAGTGGCGGAGCTTGAACTTCCTGCCGGTCCGTTTCTCCACCTCGTCGCAGACTCTCTTAAAGAGTTCGAACTGATGCCGGGTATAAGCCAGCGCTTCCTCGCCTGGCTCATCTGCCACGGCGAAATGGGTGAAGATCCCTTCCGGTTCCAAGCCCGGCAGGCTGCAAGCATGGATGATGCCCTTCACCCCATGTTCGAAATAATCGCCTTCACAGATATAACCCAGCCGGGACATCCCCGTATCCACCTTTACATGGATCTTCAAGGTCCCTCCGTATTTCACTGCCTCTTCACTGTATTCCAGGGCTTTGGCCTCGCAGGTCACAGCCTGGGTGATATTGAAGCAGATCAGCCGGTCAACCTGTTCCCGGGGGGTATGGCCCAGGATCAGGATGGGCATGGTGATGCCGTTGAACCGGAGTTCCATGGCTTCATCGATGCTGCTCACCGCCAAATAGTCGGCTCCCAGTGCCTGGAGTTCCTTCCCGACCTGCACAGCTCCATGGCCGTAGGCATCCGCTTTGACAACCCCCAGGAATTTCACCTGAGGCCCGATATGTTCCCGGATCGTATGATAATTGAAAGCCAGGGCGTCCAGATCGATTTCCGCCCAGGTACGACGCAGTGTAGATTTCATTTTTTCCTACTCCTTTGCCTGTTTTTTCCCGTCTCCGAACACGACAGGCGTTCCTGTCCTATGATACCACAAATTCAGCCATCCATCACAGCTTTATCAGCTGAAGGCTTTCTCCAGAGCTCTCCACTGGAACCGGGGATTCACCCCCAGCACCACGTGGACCAGCGTCCCCTGGGGATCCTCCTCCAGCCGGCCTTTCGCATCCGCCTTGACCCGACGGTCCTCTGCAGCAAACTGCTCCGGATCCAGCTGATACAGCACGGGAAAGACAGCAGGCAGTACCGCAGCCGGTTCTTCCCCTGCCTTTTCATGGGCCGCCTGATTGGCCTGGATCAGTCCCAGGAATTCCGGCCACTGTCCGCTGCGGCTGAAGACCTGGATTTCCTGTTTTCCGATGTATTGGGTCCCCGTCAGCTCCCGGGGGAAGATTGTCAGATCCACTCCGCTGGCCAGGACTGCCTGTACGGCCCGGGGATCTTTGGCAAAATTCTCTTCGGCCTCTCCTTCCGGATCTGTGCCCGCTAGCGACCCTCCAGCCACATACACCCGGTGGATCCGACCTTTGATGTCCGGGTCCTGGAGCAAAGTGGCCAAAGTGGAGAGGGGACCTGTGACGATATAGGTGATATGCTGGAATTTTTTCAGCCGCTCCCGGGCAGCTTCCAAAGTCCCAGGCTGTCCATTCTTTCCGTCCCAGCCCTGGCTCCTTTTCTCCAGGGTGCCGGAGAGCCCCAGCAGGCCATCCTTTCCCTGGAATCCGGGCTGCCGGTATTTCGGTTTCCTCCCTTTCCAGGGCCGGTCGGCCCCATGATAGACGGGCAGGTCCATGGCCAGATCCCGAGTCACCAGGACCAAGTTGCGGCTCATCTGTTTTTCCGGTCCGTTCCCATAAGCAGCCAGCGCCAGATCCGGCACCAGACTGTTCTGCTTCAGCAGGAACAAAGCTACCGCATCATCACTGCCAGGGTCTCCCTCATAGACCAGTGCCGGCTGCCCGGCGCCCCCCGTACTCCGCTCTGCCCCAGCCGCTGCCCCGAAGGCCGTCTGCCAGGCACAGCAAAGGCCCAGTGCCAAGACCAGCATTCCCTTCTTCCATTTCTCCAACACACGATCCCTCCCGCTGTATCCTGAAAAAGTTCCATGGACTAGTATAGTACGGCAGACCTTCTCTGACAAGGCTTTCCCCCTGCCCTCACAGGGAAGAATATGGTATAATCGAAAAAAACAATCTCATCCAAAGGAGAGATACCCATGGAAGAATCCAATCCCCTGCAGGAGCAGCCTGCAGAAAATGAGAAAGAAGAAAAAAACACTACCCTAACGGGAGGAGCTGGACCGGAAGACCGGGAGGCAGAAGAAGGCCCGGCGCAGCCTCAGGAAACGCCGGAAATCCCCCGGGGCCGAGCCGATCGTTCCCTCATGTATTTTTTCTGGCCCCTGGTGGTGATGATCCTCTATGTGCCGGTGGGCCTGATCTGGCTGGCCTATCGATTCCTGGAATATAAGACCCAGCTTCTCCTTTTGACCAACAAACGGCTGGTCCTGTTCAAAGGGATCATCAAAAAGAAACAGTACATGATTCCCCTGGACATGGCTGCCCAGATGACCATCGAACAAGGTTTCCTGGGCCGGAAAGCCGGTTACGGCACCTTGATCATTGGACAAGGCAAAGAAGCCATCCGGTACAATTATGTCAGGGATCCAGAAAAATTCCGCCAGCTGTGCCGGACGGAAGGGTAAAAAAGGGACTGTGAAAAAATGAGGAATGATGTGACCCCAAAAAGTTAGACCTTAGTAACGAGATGGTTTTTACTGTCTCGTTACTTTTTTATGCTGCCTGCAAGGAAAGCCTATATTGAACAGGACTTTTCCAGCATAGTTTTTCC